>Ga0208784_1000074_pt1 | contig 43389 bp, 54 predicted proteins | sample DEB19_08_DNA_FD_184531 | JGI IMG/M metagenome (GOLD analysis project Ga0208784, IMG submission 184531) | Aqueous microbial communities from the Delaware River and Bay under freshwater to marine salinity gradient to study organic matter... | ecosystem: Environmental > Aquatic > Marine > Coastal ... | reverse complement strand
AGAAATTCAGCGTGTAACAATGATAGCAACAATTAACCAACTTGAGAAAAGAATATTGGAGAGGCTGTAAATTTTCTATTAAAAAAACCACAAAAATCCATACCAAAAAACGAATAAATTAAGAAAAATAAATTATATTTGTACACTCATTCACTCAGGAATTTTTACCATGCCCCAAAAGTGGGGCTTTTATAGCAGGGTAGTTTAATGGCAGAACTCCGGGTTCATATTTCGGAAAATGTAGGTTCAACTCCTACCCCTGCAACGATTTTATGTTTATACATGATTTTTGATTGTTTACCAGAATGATTTAACAGGGCGGTTCATGTTCGCCGCCCTGTTTTTTAAAAAGCAAAAAATGAAAGCAAATAATAATGAAGTAAAGGGCGCAGAATTGGCAGCAATTGTTTTAGCGGTTATGGGCTTGTCCATGATGTTAGCAAATGTAATTCATTCACTTTTTTTAAAGTTGTGAATCCGGTAATTTATATAGAAGATTACATTTCAAAAGTTCAGGAAGCTGAAATTTTAAAGTTAATTCCAGAAAAGGAAAGTTTAGGGCAGGGCAGGAACCAGGTTTTAAGGTTTGGAAGTGTTCACCCTTATCCTTCAAATTTGGTAAGTCATAAAATACCTGAAATATTCCGAAAGCTGGATATTCCAGGAGAATTTGACAGCGTTACGATCAATGAATATTTTGAGGGTCAAATGATTGATTATCATATTGACCTTCACAATTCAGGAAATCGGATAATAATTTTAAGTTTGTTAGGAACGGCTAAATTTTATCTAAGAAATCCGCAATCATTGGAAGTAAAGCACCTGGAATTGAAGCCACGAAGTTTGACTATTTTAGAGAATGAATATCGCTGGAAGTGGCAGCATAAAGCGGTGGCCGAAGATAAACGATATTCAATAGTATTCAGAAATTCAAAAGAAAAAATCAATATATAATGAGCGCAGAAAAACAAAGTATGTATGTCGGTTCCGCAAATGAGATAGCCAACGGTAACGGAATGAAAATTCAATTGGACTTAACAGAACTATTTGAATACACCAAAGGAGCAGCAAAGCACAAGATCAAAGAATGGAAGGACAAAACAGGCAAAGTTCACAAAAGCATTGACCTTGCAGTTTTCCCATTGAAGCCTGAAAACCGTACAACCTACCGCACACACTCCGTTAAAATTGACGATTGGGAAAAACCAACAACCGGAAATCCACAACAACCCATAAAAGTAAACAATGAAGAAATGCCATTTTAAAATTTCGCTATTCGCTTTAATCCTGACCTGTCTATTTGGATGCAGTCAAGAGAAATGCGCACTTTGTCAGGTCTTAAACAGGCCGGATATTTACATTCAACCCGTTTGCGGAGACCAGGATTTTATTAACTCACATATCCGTTGGCAGGAACAGAAGTATGCTCCAAATACGGTGAGGTGTACAATTGATTGAACCATGTTGTTAGAAATTTACATTGATCTCGGATTCGTTTTATTAAGTTGCCTTATTTTGGTAGTTGGGTATGTTCTTTACAGAGTTTGGAATTTTTTTAACGATCAAAACAAAGTCAAATGATAATAGCAGCCTCAATCATTTTATCCATTGCCCTGCTTGTTGTGGCAATCAAATTCCCAAAGGTAGGTGAAGCCATTGCCTACGCTTTCGATCAGTTTATAAAAGGATTAACCAAAACAAAGTAACATGAAAACCCTTAAAGCCATTGTCTTAATTTCAGCACTTGCATTGATAACTTCATGCGTTTATTACTACATAGATTCTGAAGGATGCGCCTATTGCGAAGAAGTTAATTTACACTTCATTGCCGGGCCGATGTGTGATGGTAACCCAAAAGATAAGCGCACCTGGATTGATTCAATGCAAATACAGGGGTTAAGAAATGGCCAAAATTGGGTATGTGAAATAAGGTAAAATGAACTTTAAAATAAACTTTATATCAGTTTACAAAATCCTCAAAGGCTGGTTTTCAAAGAAGCCAAAGCCGGTGAGCAATGATGAAATTTTTAAAAATCTGTAAATAATCAATAACATGACTACCGAACAAGTAAGAACGATTTTGAATGTTACAATCGTATTATCCATTGTAATTTATAGCAGTTCATTTTTCCTTTGGATGTTATACAAATTTATGACAAGAGATTTTACATCCATTGAATTATTTTTAGGCATTTGTTCCTTGTTTTTAATTTTCAAAACATTAAATTCTGATGTATGAAATACGTGCTATTCTTTATTCTTTTCTACAATTTAGGATTGGCTCAAAATGGAAATGGAATATACAGCCAACTTGATACTATTTATACTTATGGAAATGTTGATACTATTGAAGTAGGAAATTCAGCAATATTTGAACCTGTTAATCTTCCTTGTAATAAGGTAGCTTATTATCCGAATATACACCCGAACGATCAAAGTTCACCTGCCAAAACTGACACCTTCCAATGTACTTTAATAATCTCAAACAAGACAAAGGAAAACGAATGCATTTATTCAAGGCGTGGCATTTTTATCGAAAAAAATAAGGGAACTTCATTTTACGGTCACGAATTAGGAATTACAGAGATAGAGTACCGGAACAAAGATTTTTCCCAAATTGACACGGCAAAAGAAACGGTAATAATGCATAGGGTAAACTAAAATCTGTAAAGCATGGTAAAACTTCGAGACCTCGCACCCCTCCCAGAGGAAATAAATTATTCACAAACACAACCAAATAACATGAGCCAAATAGAAAAGACATTACAGGCAATCGAAAATTTGCAAAACGAAATTGATTTGCTAATTCATTCAGGGGAGTTATCACAGCAACATGACGAAATATTCTCACCTGTTTTAAGCCCGTTGGTAGATTTAAAAGATGATCTTGAGGACATCTTAAATAAGCCAACAAAAAAGAAAAACCTAATTACAGGGGAGTTCTCAATACGGGGCGGCTATTATGACTTTAAGGAAAACGGACAGTTTACAATTGAAATCTTTAGCGGCAAAACAGTTCAGTTGCCAACAGAGAGAGCAAATGAAGCATTCGCCATTTACTTAAAATCAATTTACGGAGTTCAAGAATCCGACATTATCCTAAACGAATGGTATATCGACACAAAAGAAGACACCTTACAATTCGCCTTTGCGTTCCAAACCGATTTAGAGCTTAGTACTCCTAAAAATGAAATCAGCCTAATTACCGGAAAGAAATTGAGTTTTGGAAGCTTTCACCAGAATAAAATGTATTTCCGATTGCCTCAATTAGGAAACCTTCCATTTGAACTTTGGAATTACCCTTGCTATGGGTTTGCTATTCCTTACAGTTATGATGGGAACGTGCCTGAATTGTTGAATAATATAGTGTACGCAATAAAAGAGGGTGGCGAACTTGCGGATTTACGGGCAATTTCAGGTGAAGTATTTAAGGCAATGGTTGACAGTCTTGTTGCCAATTTGCAATCAAAGAAATGGAAATCCATTTTCACAGCATGGGGAAAATACAAATTGCAGCCGAATGGAACGTATTTGAAGTATTAAAAATCATTCATAAACCAAACTAAAATAAATTAACAATACCCGAAGGGGTGAAAAATATCCCGAACATATTAAGAAAACCTGTATATAGAATAAAATCGTAATTTTGCGATGTAAATACGATGTATGCCAAAGGGAGATAATTTTAAGGGCAAAGGAGGGGTAAAATTCTCAAAGGACAGGCAACCAAAGCCAGAGAACCGTAAACGGGCAAATAGAGAGTTAAAGACAATGAAGGAGGCATTATTATATTTGGGTGCACAGCTCTATTCAAAGGAAACAACTGAAACAGGCGAAGACTTGTTAATAAGTTGGGAGGGTCAAATAGCAAAGGGATTGATACAAAAGGCCATGAAAACAGACTTAAAGGCAGTTGAATTATTAGGTAAGTATTTAGGATGGGAGCCAAAGAATAAAGAGGGTGAAGGTTCAAGTATCAAAATAGAAGGGCAGAAGATCATTGTTAAACAGACCTGGAACGATAAAATTTAAAAACGCAAAGCATGGGATTTTTAAAGAACTTAAGAGAAAAGTATTTTGGCACTCCAAAAAAGGCAAAGGTTAAAAAGAAAGCCGTTTTAAAATTGTCAGGGCAAGTGCCACGTTCAATGCGTAGGGATTGCCTTAAAAATCTTCCATTCTCAAACGAAGAAAAGCAGAAAATAAGAGTTTACAGCATTGGTAACTGTTGAAATTGATTCGGATTTTATTCCAATACCGGATCAAAAGTTAGTTTTTGGGTCTGATAAAAAACTAAATTCGGTCCCATCGACAAGGAGGTCGGGCAAGACTTCCGGCATCATTTACTTTTCAAACGTGTGGGCGTTGGCTGGGCAGGAGGTGGCAATAGTGCAACCTGATTACGGTTATTGTGCTGAAATGTACGAATCACTTGTTAGCGGAATGGCAGATTGCGTGGCTATGGTTTCTAAGCAAAGGTTAACTATACGAACAATAACCGGAGGCCGGATAAGGTTTTATAGTTACGAAGCCTTCGAAAAGCTAAGAGGCAAGAAATTCCACAAGGTTTTGTTTGACGAGTTCCAATTCTTTTACTATGATTTGGATATATTAATGGCCGTGCTTTTACCAACGATTGCAGACTATAACGGTCAGGTATGGTTTTTTGGCACTCCAAAAAAGAATACAGCAATAGAAGCGATCACACTAAACAAAGGCGATGAGTGGGGTCATTGGACTATGAGGGCAACAAATAACCCATACATAAGACCAGAAGAAATAATTACGCAAAAGAAGATTTTAAGCCCATTAGTTTATGCACAGGAATGGGAAGCGCAATTTGTTGACTTTAGCGGTCAGTTATGGCTTTATGAGTTAAAGCCGGATGTTCATATAATTGAGGATATTCCGATTGATGAATATGCACCTATTACACTTTGTTGGGATTTTAACGTCGATCCATGTACTTGTATTTTCAAACAAACAATAAGAGACAAGGCAGAGAACGGGGGCGGTATTAATTTCTTTATGGAGTTAACAGCAGATGGTGGAACGCACCATTTAGCGCAAATGGTAAGGCGTTATCTCGATTCATTGACATTCTTTAAAGGAGCATATTTTGTAACGGGCGACAGTTCCGGAAGCAAGTCAGATACACGGGGTAATACAACGGATTATGAGATAATAAGCCGGACCTTGGGAATACCATTTAGCAGATTCATTGATACAAGGAAACAAAACCCTATGCTGGATTATTCAAGGGATTTATGCAATACAGCATTTTTTCACAATTTAGTCTTTGTGGATAAAAATAAATGCCCTATCTTAGCACGGGATATTTCAATAGCGAAACCAAAAGAAGGTAGTTCGCAATTGATAAAGGACAGGGCAACAAATAAAATGGATTCATTTGACGCAATGCGTTATGGCATCCATGCTGAATTTAAAAGCATAAAAGACATTTTAAGATTTTCAAGCTTAGTAAACGGAAACAATGGATAAGATAAGCAAACAGATTAAAGACCTTGTATTAACTAAACAAGTCGATGAAAAGCAACTTAAAAGAGATTCGCCACAATCTTTATTAATCGTTGGCAGTTACGTTGAGGGCAACGAAACACTAACAAGTTTACAGTTTTCAGGATGCCCGGCACAACTTTGTTCTAACTTAGTTGACTTAATGAATGACAATGTAGAATTTGCAGCCGTAATTTTAGGGGCGGTAGATGCATACGAGGCAGAACAGGAACAAATTTTAATGAACTAAAATGATAGCAAAACTCAAAGCCTGGTATAAAAGGGAAATAAAAAAAGAACGTGAAGGGTTAAAAAAAGCCCTTGAAATGGATGGACATACATACTATGTTTTAGATGCGCTTCCGAATTATTGTGTTAACCGTTTCTTTTATTTTGTGGCAAAGAATGAAGAAATCAATACAGGCGTACCATTGGACTATTTCGCTGCAATTGCTGACCAATTAGACGCACTTTGTAAAGACCCGAATAAATTACAAATCAATGCTCCTAAATTAGCTGAAATGATCAGGTTCGCAATTAACAGACAAAAAGATAAATGGTATTGGTTAACGATTGCAATCATTGAGGCGTTCGTATTGATCGACGACGAGCCGTTAAACGAAATTAGCCCCGAACATAATAAGATCAAACGGGATTTGCTAAGTAAGAATCCAGATGTTCGCTTTTTTTTTACGAACATAGCAACGCAATATCTAGCGAACTTGGACGCTACTTTCAAGACCTCAGAGTTCGAGGAATACTGGAAGAGCCCAAAGGCCGGAGCATACGAAATGTTAGAAAGTATTGGGATTTAGACAATAAAGGTTTTGTTCAACTTGGTATTTTTTGGGAGTTATACCGTAAGGAGTTAGGCCATATAAGTGAAAGAATTAACGAAAATTTGCATAACTTTGCAATTGCATCAAAAGGCACGATAACACTAAAGGAGGTTAGCGAAATGAAAGCGGCAGAATATTTTGAATATTTGGCCGTATTTAATCGACAAGCTAAAAAACAAGATGGCGCAGCCAATAGTCCAATCCGTAATCGTTGATATTGAAACACAGTTTAATCAGTTGCTTATTAAACAAGCCACAGCAGCTATACAACAACTTGATAAATCTATTGAAGAATTGCAAAAAGAGGCTGTTAAATTAGGAGATACAGCCCCGAAGCAATTTGCAAAGATAACAGAGGAAATAGGACAACTAACATTAGAAAGAAGGAAATTAGATGCTGCATTAAAACAAGCGGAGGCAGGAATAAACAAGCAAACAACAGCATTAGGCAAATTACAAGGAGCAGCCGGAATAGCAGGTCAGGCATTAAGAGGATTAGGAATCGCATTCGGATTAATTGAGTTTTCAAGATTTGTAACAGGATCAATCCAGGCAGCCGCACAGCTTGAAAAAATGGCAAAGTCATTTGAGGCGTTCGGAGTTAATGCTACAACTGCAAAGAATTTAGTAAATGAATTAGATGGCCTTGCAGCTACATTGCCATTTGAAGGCGAACAGATTGTAGAAGTTGCACAAAACCTAATCAAGTTCAATATAAGCGCAAAGGACACGCCTAAAATAGTCCAACAAATTGCAGCGATTGCAAGTGGAGCCGGTGTATCATTCAATGATTTGTCAGACGCATACGGTAGAGCAAACAGCACGGGCAAAGTATTTGGAAGGGATTTTTTGCAATTGTATAAAAACATTCCAGGCTTAGCGGAAAGCATAAGTAAAAGCACGGGTAAAACCTTGGAAGAAGTCGTAAAATTAGGAAAACAGGGTAAGTTATCGTTTCAGGATTTTGCTAAAGGGATAGAACAAGCAACAGGCGAAACGGGCAAATACGGGCAAGTTTTAGATCAATTCGGTAAGTCTGCGGAAGGTACGGCAAAGCAATTTAAAGAAGGCTTAGGAGATGTTTTGGAAGAAGTAGGCGAAGCATTACTACCTTCCGTAAATGCTGGACTAAGGGCGTTATTGGATGTAATTAAGTTCATCACTCCAGGATTAAAAGTATTTGGCGAAGTAATCGGCGCGGCCTTTTCGGGAATTACTCAATTTGTTCAAGCTATCGCAAATGCGCCTGGTAAAATTGGTGAACTGTTTGAAGCGATCGCAGAAGGTCGTTTGAAATTCGGAGGAAGATTATTTATCATCGAAGAGGATAAGTTGGAAAAAGATTTAGAAGACGCTAAAAAAAGAGATGAGAAATTTATTCAAGAATATTTGTCATTATTTCAAAAAGCAGCTGACAAGGTAGGGAATAATGCAACTGAAGAACTAAGCGAAGAAGAGAAAAAAAGACTTGATGACTTAAGGGCGCAATTAGTAAAGTTCAAAGAAGGTGTTGAACGAACATTGCAAGACGTAAGTATTGAAATATCAGACTCCACAGATGTTTCTAAGAGGGTTAAGAAAATAGGCTTAGACTTGGAAAGAGAGTTAACTAATCTACAAAAGCAGTTTGATGTATTTAAAAAAGAAGGCTTAATAGTTGATCCTGATTTTGAAATAAATTTTTCAAAATTAAAAGATGCATTAGAAGAAAAAGCAAGGCAGGAAAGCGAAAAGATAAGCAGGGAAGGGGGAATACAAGTTGTAACGCCTATTCGCATAACGCCCGAAGTTGTCAGCACAGACGCAGCACGTCAAAAGTTCATTAAAGATGCAAAGGAATTAACGGCAAGTATTCAGGTAGTTGACTTTGAGCAGCCTTCATTTTTTGAGAAGCTATTTGATTTGTCAGACGAAGACAAGCAAGTAATTAACGACCAATTAAAAACATTTTCGCAGGAGGCGGTAAAAGCATTCGATACATTTACACAGGCCGAATTGGATAAAACAGACTTCCTAATTTCAGAAACGGAAAAAAGATTGGGGCAGCTTTTGAGCATTCAAGAGGGCGGTAATGCTTCACAAATTTCATTGGAACAAAAGAGATTGGACCGATTAAATGAGCAAAGGCAGAAATTTATTGAACGTCAAAGGGCAATTGATACAGCGCAGATAATAGCGAATAATGCAGTTACGGCAAGCGAAAGTATAAAGGCAATTGCGACAGCATTCGGGAAGGGTAATGTATTCGGTGGCATTGCGGCTTCAGTTGCGCTTATTGCGACAATTGCTTCAACGGTAGCAGCCGTTCAAGGTCAGCTAAACTCATTACCTAAATTCTGGGAAGGTGCCGAAAATGTAGGGGATAAGATAAAGAGAACAAGGTCGGGGCGTGATGGACATTTGATTTGGGCGGATGGTAGGGAGCGAATTTTAACGGCAAAACAAAATTCTTTAATCCCTTCATTTGTTAGGAACAAGGATGTGCCGGGCTTAATTCATTTAGGATTAAGAGCAGGAACAGGAGAGGGTTTGAGCGATAAGAACATAACAAAAGAGCAAAGGGAAACTAACAGACTATTGAAGCAGAATACTAAGCTATTAAGAAGGCAACAAGTTAAAATTGAAATCCTGGCAAACGATGCACAAAGTTTAAGACTTAAAAGAATGGCAATTTAATGGCTGGAAATCGTTTATTTATAGGTGGTCAGGATTTTACACAATGGGCGGCAGGGCTTGACGAATTAACAGAATCATTCAGTCTTAAAGAAGATGGTTTAATTGAATTAGGGCAGACAAGTCAGGTAATTTTGTCAGGCGAAGGTTACGAATATTGGAATGATATTTTTTTTAACGATTCATGTAATTCAATCAATAATGAATACGATGTACGAATTAAGATAGGCGACTGCAAACTATCATTAGACTTTGTTTTAAAATCTCAAGGCGTTTCAATTGATCCGGTTAACTGTACGATCAAACTAAATCTTAATACAAAAAACGAATACGACCAGGCAACCGAAGTACTAAAACAAACGTATTTCTGGGATTTTGAGCATGGGTTTGTTAATTGGGCGTTAGGTAAAAATAGAATCCATAAAGTATTAACTGTTAATCATTTAGATTATATTTCAAAGGTTATCGTTATTTTTTGGTTCATTGTACTTGCGCCTTTGCGATTATTGGTTTTAGCCATTGCCGCAGTAATAAATGCAATTATTGATGCGGTTAATACATTGCCAGGAGTTGACATTGACAATATAGACGTTAATCAAACAGTAGGCGAAATCGGGGATGACGTTCTTGGAGCCGGGGAATACACTACTGTATGCTACATTAAGGATATTTTGGAATTTTGGGCGAATAAGTCAGGATTAACTTTTCGATCTTCAATACTTTACGATCCTGCCTACATTGATACGGCTATTTTTGCAAAACAATTTTCCAAAGGTTTTGATATTACGGACATTGACAAATATCACTTTGACGAAGAAAATGCACCAAATATTAATCCGGTAGAATTATTGAATATTCTTAAGCCCGTATTCAATGCTGATTATCGAATAATAGGTAACGAATTAATATTTGAACGTATTGATTTCTTTGACAACTTAAAACAAGTTACATTTAACTTAGAGCAGGAGGTAAAAGCTGGGCGTATAACGAATGAATTTGAATATACGTTTGATAATCAAAAGAATCCTGCCAGATTTTTAGGCGAATTTGCATATGATTCAATTGATACACAGGGTAATAGAGCAACTGAGTTTTATCGTAAGAATGCAGAATACAATCCAGGTTTAATCTATAAAAACAGGAAAGGCGACATAAGGCCACAGATTGAAGTTAGCCCCGTTCGTTGCACGGAAGATAAGTTCAAGGATGGTTTACTTTCATTTTATTGGGATGCTTTCGGACAAATTAATTACCTGCATTCAATTGTTTTAACTCAAACATTTGCTTCAAATTTTAAGTTGCTCTGTATTGACCAGACTAACACATTGGGCTATCGGTCAGGCAAATTTCACTTTGTTTGTAAAACGCAAATAGAACCGCCACAAAACAATAATCAAGGCGACATACCTGACTATTCAGGCAAATATGAATACAATTATCCGTTCTGGTTCACTAATTTATACGATAAATTTCATTTTATTAACGATCCTGCCTTAAATTTGCAAAGGTTTGTAGAAATTCAAACGATAACTTGGAAGCCGGAAGATTTTTGCAGCGCAGTTAATTTTTTAAGATCAAACAAATTGAATATAAAAATAAGTAGTAAGTATGGTGATGGGGTAATAATGGGAGGTTTTAGTATTAATTATCAGACGTGTTCTATTGATTTTCAGGACATACGTTTTAAATGTAATTCATAATGGCATTACCTTATTATTTAAAAATAAATGGGCGAACGGGTGTAGAGGGTTTTGCGCAAGGTGGGATTTATAAGGAATGTTTATCAATAACAGGAATGGAAGATAAGGCAGACCCAATGCCCGATGTGGTGTGGCCTATTCCCGTTGGTACTATTATTTACGTTGCACCTGCTTTATGGGATGAAAACTACCAGGCTAAATGGCAGTTAGGAAATGCGCCTGACTTTGAACCGGTCTGGTCTTTTTCTTACATCCACGTTGCAGGGATTTACTCTATGAACTTAATAAATATTGATCCGAAATACAAAAATATGATTTGTCGGATCAGAATTTTTAATAGTTCTGTATTTCTGATTGAACTTGAATACGTAGCATTAGCCGATACTCATAATTTCCTATACCCTTACACATATCAGCCTTTACAGCTTTGGACTAAACAAAGTGTGGATGGTAAGAAGCTGAACGTTTACAATACAGGAAACCGTGTAATTGGGATGCGTGTTTCAATCGATGACGAAACATGGGTGCAAAATGATAAATTCGTACAGGGCAACCCCTGGAAGTTTGTCAATTATCCGAGCGTGGATAACAAGTATTTTTTAGAAGTAAACGGACAAACAACAAACGGATTTATTTTAGGCGAAGATTTAAAGGTCAATCTAAGGAATTTTCCGCAGTACACTAATTCGCAGTATTACGCTGGAATATTTCGCATTGATGAGTTATTAGGAACTTCAATGGAATTTTATGACGAAATATTCCTTCAATATGCAAAAGCCAATAATACAGCAGACGAGCCTTTCCAATACGCAACAAACACTTTTAAAAGAGATCAATTAAAAGATTTTCATGGATTCAGGTTTGATACATTTGAAAGTATAGCAGATTTTACGATCGACGCTGATTACTTTGTTTCAGGTGGCCGTTATCGTTGTTTCCTGATAGCAATTGAAAATTGCGAGTATAGAAGCTATTTATTTGATGAATTTGGAGAAGATACTACATTCGACAGCCCAACGGGCGACATAGATATACACGCTATAACAATAGATGGCACAACAGTTGTAACGGCAAACGGCACTTGTTTATACGATGTGCCGAGTTGCTCCGTAATGCGTTATGAAATGCAAATGGACATAGCAAGTTATGAAGCTGATTTATTGGCAAAAGGTTTAACGGGAGTTTGGGCGGATTATTTCAAAGAAGTATATTGTTTTGTTTCGGATGGTGTTAACCAATTGGGCTTTAATCCTTTTATAAATTCAGTTATATACACCGAGGCAGGAGGGCAAGCAATTATCCAATGGGATTTTAAAATTCCTGAAGATTGGGAGGGCGAAAATAAATTTCTTAATTTCGTTTGGGTGTTTGAATACGGGCCGAACATTAGTCATATAGTTGCTTATACTTCATTGCAAGTACACGTAAGCGATCAAACAGACATAGAGTTAAAAGGTGCAGCGTTGCCGCTTGAAATTTGCGTGGAAGATGCAGCCGAATTAAATATATGCTTTGAAAATCCTAGCGCAGGACATCAATTTGAATTAGATTTATTAAAGGATGGTGTAGAAACCACTCAAGAGTTAATTAGCAACAAGGAGCCGAATTTTAGCACGGCTTTAGATGCTTGTTTAGACTTTGATTTTACGGAGGCAGACCCTGATACAGAATACTGCCTTAAAATGAGAGCGCACGACCAGACTACAACCGGAGGCGGTGCGCCATGTACAGATATGGAAATATCATTCGAGCGCACAGAGTTTGCAGGCGAAATTTGGATTAATCTTTGTTATGATATTCCTGCGTGGGTCGATGCTGATATAGCGGAGGTAATCTTAAGCATTAAAGACCCAAGCGAAATATTACTACAATCATTTGACACGAAAGCCGATTGTAAGTTATTTCAGGAAAACTATTTTGATACTAAAAGCCCGTTTACATTGGGCGTTTATATAAGGCGTACGGATGGGTTTACTTATTATTTAGAGATTGAAAATGTTACGGTTAATCCGGCTGGAACTTCATTTACTTTTGATATTTGTACGCCACCAACTTTTCATTATTGCGATGAAAACCCAATATTAAGCCATACGATTGTGTGGAATTTTGCAGGAACCGGAAGCCTGCCAAATAAAACAGTAACACCAGTATTCACCAATCCAGGTTTACCGAGCTCACAGGTAAAGCAATACAGGCAAAACGGGGGCGCATGGGTAAATTACACGGTTCCATTGACAATACCGCCTTCATGGAAAGTTGAATTTCGTTGGCAGTTGACATATGCTGATTGCTACATTGAATTATATGACTGTTTAACAGAAGAACAATGCGCACTACCATAAACCCAAACGATGTTTTATTTTGCTTGTCAGGCAATAGCCTTGACTTATACGACATTACAATGATAGTGCAGGGCTTAAGCTTTGCATCGTTTCAGGTAATGGCCTTGCCAACGCTATTATATTGCTTATTTGTGGCCTATAAATTTCATAAAAGATGCCAGTAAATTATGTATTTGTAAATAAAATGGGTGCGGTTTGTTCGTCAATGAACGGCAAAAGCAGCACATTTTGTTTGCCACAGGTAATTCAATGTAGAGAAACCGACACCGATGGTTTTCTTTTCCTTTGCGATCAAAAGCCGTGCGATGTTAATTGCCCGTGGGAAGATGTTACAACTATTCCATTTGTACGGGGCGATAAAATCCATTTTCAATTGCAATTTAGAGATTTGGTTAATGCTGACCCAACAAACCCAACATTAGGTTGGGGGGATTGGGTTTTGATTGAACTATACAATGGTGAAACAGGTATAATATTCGGCACATTATCGCATAACATGGTAGATCGATATTTTGTTTGCCATAACGGTGAAAACAGTTATCAGCAAATAGAAATAGACACGGGCGAAATTGGAGTGCCGTGTGCGTGGTACGCTAAATTTTACGCATATAACGGTGTAGACGATGAAAGCATAGTAATTGACGAACGGTGCACACACGTTTACAGAGAAGCTGACGAGTGCGAAGAAACACACACGGTAGAGGGTCTTTATAATAAATTCGATTGCGTTGGAAATTGGTACGGGCAACCGGAGTGCGAAGATGGGGCGCAGGCCGGAGCAGTTGTTTTCAAGTATTCAAATTTGACAAGGATTGAAGCTAAGATTAAGAAACTCATTCCAGAGATCGAAGTCGAGAACGACCGCAATATTTTAGTGGAGAATTACGAGTTTTCAACAAAGCACAATGCAACAGAACCTGGCAGGGTTTTCCTTCATAACTATCTCATAAGTTGGTACACAAATGTATTGTCAGCACGTACAATAAAGATAGATGGCAATATATTAAAAAATATTACTAACTTTGCACTAAATGTAGATAGCGAAAACCCGAATAGTGCGGTAGTAGAATGGAGTTGGAAAGTTAAATGTAATTCGTGTAATGCAGGATAAAATTAAAATAGTCAGAGAGCATAAAGGGAAAACCGTATGGATGGAAATAAAGGCATCCATGTGGAATAGTCCTGAAACAAAGAATCAAAAGAAAGTAGTTGAATCCCTTAAACGTAAGGGATGGTCAGAAATGGAAGATGGTAAGAAGTACGAAATTTCAATACCTGGAACGGTTTTGGAAGTTGAGAAAAAAACACGCAAAAAGAAAAGCACAAAGACAGAAAAAGAGGAAGTTGGCGATCAATACGATTAGTTAACTAAAATCTTTTATAAATGTCAGCATATTGTTCAACAACTTGTGGAGGAACTTTACAGTTTCCTGAAACTTATATACCACAGCCTACCGAACTTGACCCATGTCCTGCAAAGGAAACACGGTCATGTTGCGTTCAAAGAATTGCTTTTGTAATGTGCGATAGCGGAGCGCAGCCAACAACCGTAACCGATCCGGCAGATATTGAGGCTCTTAAAACAGCCGGTAAAATGATGACCTTCCCGGACGTTGGGGTAACGTTTAACACTCCAACTGAAACACTTTACAGAAAGCCTTGCGGTGAGGAAATTGTCGTAAGAAAAGAGCAATTGATAGATGTTGAGGTGTTCGATGTTTCAGAAGATCACGAAGACGAACAGTTCTTTTATGATCTTTGCGGACTGAATAACAAATTTGGAATGATTTTCCAATATACGGATGGTTATACAGCACTTGCGCCTGATTGGATGGATTGGTGGTTTGCAGGTGGCGCCGGGGACCTTCCAGATACTCAAATGGGAATACCCGTAACGTTTTCAGTTGCCCCGTACTTGGTTCCGTTCAATATTGACGAGCCTTGCCGCTGGAGAATGCAGCTAAAAGTGATGTACGATTGTGTGTTAAGAAGTGCGGACATACCAGGATTTCAAGGTGTGTTTTAGTAAAATAAATGCGTTAACTTTAAAAATTGGGGCAGTTGGGAGGCTGCCCTTTTTTTAAATTCAAGGAATGGATTTCGATAAAGTAAGTAAAGTTTATTTTGAGGTAGTAAAGACAGACCCTATTAAGGGAAAAACCTATATAAAGGATGACTTTATCGAAAATGAGTTAAGGGTTTACAAGCAATCGATAAGGCATAACGTGTGGTTAAAAGAGATTGATCTGATTAAAGACAAATTTCCGAACGAGAATGACGCAATCCAAAAATACAGAAACACAAATAAAAGGCAGTTTACAAAAGAGGTCCCGAGAAAAATTGTTCAAGGTGTAGTTAGCTGTTTATCAAATATTCCGCTTGAGGTAAGATCAAATAATTCTAAGTTTTTAAATTGGTTCGATTCAGAGCCTTTTATGTTTTCAGGCGATAAAATGAATTTTATGAGGTGGTCGATCAATTCATTGATACCTTATGCCTTTATTGACCCGAATGCGATCCTTGTTCCTTTTCCGAAGTTTATAGATCAATTCACACCGGTAGAAATTAAGCCTAAAATAATAGCGTATAATATGCGCTATGTAACGGATGACTTTGTAATTATCTTAAAACAAGGTAGCAACCAATTCTATGTGGCCGATAAAATGGAATTGTTTGTAGGAACTGTAAGCGATAAAATAACTTATGAGTTAATCTATCCGCACAATTTAGGCGAGTTGCCTTTTACTTATCTTCCAGGACTTTATTCATTTGATGCAACAACAAATAAACAATACAACGAAAGTATTTTAAGTTCAACTTATGAGTACTTAGATGAAAGCTTAGTCAGTTTTACAACTGACCAGGCGATCAGGCTTAAAATGAACTCTATCCTCATTAGGCCAGGTTTAAAATGTGGTAATTCAGGATGCGATAAAGGAACTGTTATAAACCAGGAAGGGCGCACGGTAGATTGCCCCGTGTGTAAAGGCACAGGACTAGCAAAGAGGCCGAGCGATTTAGATGATTTTGTCGTGCCGCCTGGTGATTCAATGCAGGGCGAAAATCAAAAAATAGTAGAGCCTAAGTATATTAATCCAGAAACAGCAGTTGCCGAATTTCATTCAAGAACATGGAAAGAGTATCTATTTGAAGCAAAAAAGAGCGTTGGAATAGATGCCTTAATTGATAAGTCAGAAAGCGGTGAGGCAATGAAAAAACGGCTTGCATCGTTTGAGGAGTTTATCTCTTATCTTTTATTCCTTACTTACAAGACTACCGGTACGAAGTTTTTTGAAATGTGCCACAAGCTTTTAAACGTCAATAAAGCTGATTGGATAGATTTTCCTTTGATTGTTACACCTAAGAGAATAGAAATAAAAACGCCTGAAATTCTAAAACAGAATTTTAATGAAGCGATAGGATCAGAGAAAATACAAGCAGCACGGGAATATTATAATAGCATTTATCAGGATAACGAATTAATGAAAACGGCAATGTCTGTTTTGATTAAGTATTATCCTGCTTCATTAGAAAAGAACGAAGACCTGCAAATATTGCTTATTTCGGGAGTTTACACATCCAGAGAAATAGCAAAGAGCCGTAGGGCATTAAATGTAATTATCGAAATTATCGAAAATAAAGGAGTTGAAGATTTAACGCAAGAGCAGATTTACAAGCAAACAGAATCAATTTTAGATACGTTGGTTCCTGACAGATTAGAAATTTCAAATGTCAATTAAGGATTTAGTAAAGGCCGATATTGAGAATTTAGACGTTTACTTAGCGAACTTTGGTGGTTCAATGGTAGAGATTCAGTCTATTTTATTTCAAAAGGTTTTAGCTTTACTTGAAAGTTTACCACAAAAAAACGGCAGGTTATTTATTGACGATGACGTTAATAAATTGATTCTAAACTTTGAAAAAAAGTTATTGGTAGAACTCAATAAAACAGGGTATAACAGCGAAATAACGGGGCTTGTAAAGCAATTCGATAAGCTGGAAGATATTAAAAAGGAGTTAAGTATAGCGGCAAATCCTGACTTAAAGGCTAAGATTTTAAAAGCAGAATTAAACCCCATAAAAAAGGGATATGCAGAAACATTGACAAGAAGTTTAGGGCAAAAGGAAACATTCGGGTTAAATGTAATTAATCCGCTCCGCTCGATTATTTATGAACACGCAGTCTTAGGCTTAAGCGTTGGAAGCGCAACTAAAAGGCTGTTTGATGTGGCGTTAAGCGACAAGAAAAACGGGGGCATCCTTGCCCGTTATGCAGGGCAGGTGGCGCACGATGCTTTATTTGGATATACAGGCAGCATAGATCAGGGAATTGGCAAAGCGATTAAAGCGGAAAACATAAGGTATTTAGGCGACCTTGTAAGAGATTCAAGACCGCAATGTGTTAGATGGGTAGTTAAGTATAACGGGTTTATTCCTGCCGATAAGGTCAATTCAGAAATTGCATGGGCTAAAAAGAATGGTGAGGGTTACAGCAAACACCTTCCAACGTTATCAAAGGAAACATTCAGCGTAGTAAGAGGCGGCCATAATTGTAGGCACAGGGCTTTATGGGTAACAGACAAAAGAAGCAAAGCACAGGAGGATATTAGTAATGAATACGACAGACAAGGCAAAGAATTACAAGAAGATTTAGAAAAGAAATTAGAAGGCAGGGCTAAGGAATTATACGAAGCCAATAAGAAAATAGTGGATGAAAAGGTAAAGAAGTACGGGAAGTAATTAATTTTTTTTTAACAATAAATTTTAAAGCACATGGCAATTACACAACAACCGAAGAAAGTAGAGCAACTACCGCCCGAAAATGTAATAACCCTTTGGGATATGTACACGGGGCAAGTGGTCAAAGTCGCAAGGCGAAGATTTGAACTACTTAGTAAAAATTCAGACAAAAAAACTGCATTAGGTTTTTACAATGATTTTTCTAAACGTTATTACGAAATTGACAAATTCGGAGGGCAAAAGATTGATTTGTTTCATATCGTAAGTGGCAAAAAAATTGACCTAATGACCTTAGAGTTATTCCAGGAAATACAGCGCAGGAATCCGCCTATTAAAATGAACGTTTACGATGGTGGTCAAAAAATCAGCAATGAATACCGACATTGGGAAAAATACTTAACAACAATCCAGGAGGCTAAGGACATTAAAGCAAGAATGGAAGCCCCTAAAGAACAAACGATTGAAGAAAAAATACAGGAGGAGGTCAGAAAAGCATTATCAGGAGTTAAACCCGTTAAACCGGATGCAACGGTTAAAATGGTAGATGATGTTACAAATGTGAACGCAACGTCGACAGAGCCGGTAAAAGGGCGTAGGGGCAGAAAAGCAAAAACAACAAGTAACGAATAAAAAAGCACAGATATGGCATGGATTAATGAATTTATGGAAAAAGTAGGATTGGGAGAAGTTGCTAAGATTGCGGCAAATTCACCAGATTCCCCGCCAGAAGGTTTTGAACTTGAAAAGGCGGCACAGGATTATTTGGAAACAAGGGCAGCGATTTTAAAAAGTAGTGAGGACTACAAAAAGCAGCTAAAAGAAGCTGGAATAGTTCAATTAAAAAACTACAAAAAAAAGATCAATGATACATTAAGCCTTGGTCTTAGTGGTGAAGAAGCGGCAACGCTTGACCCTGACGAGTTTTTAGGAAAGGTAAAAGAAAAGTATTCAACTGATTTAGATTCAGCAAAGAATGCGAGAACTGCCGAATGGCAGGACAAATACAAAGCTATCGAAACTGAATTTAATTCATTCAAAGGAAAGTTTGAGCAAACAGAACAAGCTTGGAAAAAGAAGCTGGAAGAAGTCGAAACAAGAACACAACGTGAACAAGCAGAACTAAAACGGCAAAGCCTATTTGGTGATGTGTTCGGCAAACTTGACTTTGGTAGTGATCCGGCACACAAAGAAAATGCTAAGATCATTGTACAAAGTGTAATGAAAGAAAAGGGCTGGAATTTCAAAGAAGATGGTACACTTTTCAGAGGCGAAAACGATCCAGTTATTAATGCTGATGGCCATTCTATTCTTAAAAGTTTAGAAGATGGTATTAAACAAATTGCAGCCGAAAGAAAGTTATTTCCACAAGCGAATACAGGGGGGGGCAATGGCCAGGCCGGAAGCGGCAAACCCTATACAACGGGCAACGATGAAACGGATAAAATCATTCAGCAACAAATGAACCAACTTGCTGCATTAGATAGCAAGTTTAAGAATAGTTAAACGGAATTTCGCTACCTTTAACCGAATTAGCCTGAACTTAAAACGTTCAGGCTTTTTTATTATATTTGCAACGTCTTCCTTTTCATTGATTTTTGAGTTTTGGTTTTGATCCGGCAACTCATACCTGCCGGATTTTTTATTTTACTATTTAAGTTTAAAGTAAAATACTACTTATTTTTTTTAAAAAATATTTGTATTAAAAATTGTTGTATATTTGCACTATCATTTGTGGCAAGTGGAAGCCATTAGTCTTATCAAAATTCCACAGTTAGCGCAGCATCAAGATTTATTTTAACCTTTTAAAATTTATAATCATGGCTTTAACAGCAGATGTTGCACTTTCAACGTGTTGTGCAGAATTAAGAAAACAATTGGTGGCGGTAAACGCTCCAAACACATTTAATATTTTACGAAACTTTGGTCTTTTCAATGCGTTGGAAAGCCCTCAAAACATGGCCGGTATTGACGGAGGCTTGAAACAAGCAATTGAGAGTTATTGGGGTAATCCTAATATTACGGATGACGAAGGCGTTTGTTCGCTCAAACTTTGGGTAGATAAACCTCAATGCGGAACTGCAAGTGCAGGAGCTGGAAACATTTGTACGGATTCAAATACAAATAGCCCTAATGATGACCGTGTACAAGTAGATGTAAGAATCGAATCGGCCTATCATAAAGCAGGAACCGTTGAACCATCAGATGTTCATTGTCTTTGCCAAGGAACAATTGCAGAAACTTTGAACAGAGAAATTGGAAAGGCCGCAATATCAATTTTGAATAGCGTTGAATTGGATTTAGTTACCAAAGCTTTAGCGGCAATGGGTAATTATTCAAACGGCACGGATTCAAAAGTTAGCCCTGCAACTATTAATTTGTTGGCAGCAAGTGCATCCAGGTTGGAAGCGCAGCCAGTAGGCTGGACTGTTCCACTTTTGGAATATCAAAAAATGCAAACAACTGGTGGAATTTTAGCAGTTGGTGGCGATCATATATTTGCTTACAATCAATCTCTTAATCTTAGCCCTTCGCTTAGTCCTGGTGGCTATGTGTTACCAAACGGGGTTAACACATGGTGGGATTCAAACGTTCAGGCGTTGGTAGATGAAACTTTCACCGCTCCATTGTTAACATGGGCGCCTGGTGCATTGTGGATTATGCGTTATTTGTCAAATGTAAACTTGGCACAAAACCATATCCAAAGCCCAGGAATCGAAAGAACAACCGTTAATTTGTTTGGTCAAATTTTTGATCTTACATTGAAATACGAATGTGAAAAAATCCGTTGGATTCTATCTTATCAATATGATTTGTATAATTTGCCTGATGAGGTGTACGGCTCATGCCTTGACACAAATCAAAGACAAGCATACAATATCGGATGTGATGTGATGGATTGCGCAGATTTAGCATTACCTGCCGGAGTGGCATAATAATATACTTCCTTATCTGTCTTTGTGCTTTTGCGGATGGGCTGCCCTAAAAAAGCAGCCCATTTTTACAAAAAATAAAAAGTAATATGAGCAATAAAATAAAATTTTTGATTCTCTTTTGTTTAGCTTCATTTGCTTTGAATGCACAAAGCTATCAAAGAGATGGTAAGGGAATAAAATTTATACAGCTTGAGGGGTGTTTAAAAACAAGCAACGGGCAGCCGTGCGATAGTTGTTTTGTAATTACGAACGGACTAAACGGAAAATTAAATAGGTGTATTCATATTTCACAACTCCGACAATTAATAAATGGAGGCGGTGGCATGGATTCAACTTATTTAATTGATAATGAAAACGGCACTTATACGCTATTTAACGAGAACGGAGATAGCTTTGATTTCGGCTATCAATTAGACGTTTCAGGGGATACACTTTATTTGTTAGACCATGATGGCCATATTGCAGACTATCTTATAGGTGCTGATTTTGATAATCAAACTTTAAGTTGGGATAGTGCGACATTATCGCTTGGAATTTCAAACGGGAATACAGTTATATTAAACGGATTCGGGGATGACGGTAACGGAATTTACGGGGGCAGTGGTGAGGTTCCGGATACGGCCTATGCGCACGTTTCGCAGGATTCAAGTTTTTGGCTTGGAGACTTCCCTAGTCATCCAGGCACAAATAATTCAGATAGGGGCATGATCGTAGGTTCGTCTGGAATAGGATTACAAGGGATGCATTTTTATGGAGGGCAAAAGCCAGGAGGTCTATTTGGATATGGTCGTATATCGTGCGATGACATTTTATTCAAAATGCAAAATCCGTTTGGTATTCCGGCAGCAGATACCAGACTAACAATTTCAGAATATAATTTAAGGCTTTATAATGGTGGGTATGGATATTTATACATGGAACCGGATTCTTTGACTACATTTTACGGCACACTATTTACAAGTACGACAAATTACGGGCTTGAAATAAACGGAACAAGGGGTACGGATGGTCAGGTCTTAACTTCTTATGGAAGTTATGCTATTTGGGCTGATCCTTGTTGTGATACGATAGGCGGTGGCGGTGCTGATTCTATAAATTTAGGTTTAATCGGCAATGAATTGAATTTATATGTAGATGGTTTGACTGATACAAGTTTAGTTATTGGAGAGTTAAACACTAATTTAAGTGGCAACGTAATTACGACAGAGGTAAATAATGTAACAGATACTACATTAGTAATTGGAAATGTAACGTCAAGTTTAAGCGGAACAGTTTTAACAACTTCCGTTAACGGGGTTATCGATACAGCGCAATTATCGGGAATTTTAGGATCGACAACAAATGTGCTGACTTATTCAAATCCTATTTTAACAAGTACGGTAAATGGGGTAACAGATACGGCCTTAGTTTCAAGCGGTGGCGTTTCAGATGTTAGCTTAGATTTATCCGGTAACATTTTGACAAGTGATGTGGATGGTGTTAATGATACTTCATTAGTCATTGGAGAGTTAGCGACAACACTAAGCGGCAATACAATAACAACGGAAGTTAACGGAGTAATAGATACAACTTTGGTTATTGGTGAACTTAATACTAATTTATCTGGAAATATTTTAACAACAGAAGTAAATAACGTAACAGATACAAGCTTAGTAATCGGTTCAAATGTTTTGTCCTGGAATGCGACAGATAAAATTTTGACAAGTTCGGTGAATGGAGTTAGTGATACTTCGTTTGTTACGGGGTTGAATGGTATTTATTCCGGTTCTGGCTCGGTTCCTGATTCTACATATTCGCACATTGCAAAGTCTCAATTCTATACAATCGGATACCAGCCTACATTTCCTTCAATAAACAATACAAGGGATAGATCAATTTCAATACACGATGGGATTCACTTGACAAGGGGCGATTCTATCAATGAAGATTGGGGAATTTTAAGTATTGAAAATAATAAAAATTCATTCGGGCAGCATACGGCAGCGATCAACAGCCATTATATTATGAGCGTAGATAGTAACGTAATGGCATTGCGTTATGCTGCAAATAATGAAGGGCATAAAGTGAGAATGACAATGGATTCCTTTGAACTTATATCATTTAATGAAATGATGATTGATGTGGATGATAGTTTGCATATTGAGATAGCAGGAAATAAAGGATCAAACGGGCAAGTATTAACTTCAAACGGAAGTACGGCAACGTGGCAAACGGTAAGCGGTGGCGCAACTACAAACACATTGAGTTTGTCAGGAAATACAATGACCTCAAATGTGGATGGTGTAATTGATACATCGTTAGTAATTGGTGAAATTATGTTAGATAATCAAAGTAACATAATGACAGTAGAGGTAAATAATCAAACTGATACTACATTAATCATTCATAATTTATCAAACGGAGTAGTCGGTAATACTTTAACTACAACCGTAAACGGAGTTCCGGCAAGTACAACCGTAATTTTAAAAGATTCTTTGGAATTGTCAGGCAACATAATGCAATTAATGGTAAATGGAATTTATGATACAAGTTTAGTAATTGGCAATCATACAATCTCATGGGATAGTACAAATAAAATTTTAACAAGTGCGGTTAACGGTGTTTCAGATACTACAAAGATAACAGTTGCAACTGGAGGGGCAACTACAAATACTTTAAGCTTATCTGGGAATGTTTTGACTTCTACGGTTGACGCAATTGCGGATACTTCATTGGTCATTGGAGGGCATACGGTTAGTTATGATAGATCAACAAGTATATTAACAAGTACTGTAAATGGTGTGAGCGATACAGCGCAGTTAGCGGTTACAAGTATAATTTCACCTTCACAAATTACCTCTGACCAGGATGACTACAATCCAACTGGTTTTGATAATGCGTCAATTGTAAGAATAAGCGGTGATAATGGAATAAGGGCGATAACTTCAATGGTTTCGCAATCGGATGGCGAGCAAAAGACATTTATAAATGTTGGTGATTACCCTATATATTTTCCAGGAGAGCATCCAGATGGAACAGCTGCAAATAGAATAAATGCAAATACTGATATAATTTTATATCCTAAAAGTTCTATAATATTTATTTACGATGGGACGACCTCAAGGTGGCAAATACTTTCACAAAATAGATACGATGAAAACAAAACAATAACTTACAATACACAATTCGGATCAATAACGGCAGGAGACTACGGAGAGGTAACACAAACAGTTCTTAATGGGATTAATACGGTCGTTCCGGCCTCTTCTACTATTCCATTTGGAGCGGTAAGGATGAGTACAAACGCAACATTGGGATTTTGTATAGTTGGAGTTGCAAAGGGAATGGTGGAGCCATGTTATCTAACAACTGGCCATATAATTACAAGATCATTAGTAGCATTTTCTGACTTAAGTACTTCAGCTCAAAGGTTCGCATATATATTTGCGATTAAAGATAGTATAGACCAAGCAAGTTATCTATATCAAGGTATTTTAGACCCTATAGGAACAGACGCAATGGCAATTGTATATTCTGACAGTCTTAACTCTGGAAATTGGACAGGGGTAACAGCAACAACAGGCGGTACATATAGCACCGTTGATTTAGGCGTGGCAGTTGCGGAAGATGTAGCATACGATTTACAAGTCGCAGTAGATAAGGCAAAGAGCGAAGTTCGCTTTTATATTAACGGAGTAATGAAGGGAAGGCTAACAACTAATATACCTGCAACTGATGCGGTAGGTTCTCAAAATTGGTTTGGAAAACATATTGGAACAACAACAAGATACTGTTATCTTAATCAATATATGTTAAAATATATTTTACCTTAAAAAATTAAAAACATGGCAAGTAAAAGAGAATTTGTAAATTATCAAAATGCTTTAGATTTAAAATCGGCAATGATTGCAAAAAGCGCATATCCCAAAATAGCAGAATTTCAAAGTTATTACGATGGTGCGGCAAATGATATACATGAAACAATAGGCCAATACGAAGATGGAAGTTATAAAACTATAAATATAACGGCAAATGGTGTTTCAGGTGATTTCATTGAAAATTCAGATACTACATTAGTAAGACGCTGGACTAAAAGAGAAATGGATGTATATTTAGATAGCATTGGTTCAATTTCAAGATCAGATTATATATTTAATGGGACAAATTACATATATACTATAATTTATAACGGGCAAACAGAAACAGGAACAGCACCTACAATACCGAACGCAATGGCAAAGGCTTTAATCAAAATAATTAATTTACAGACGTTTTCGTTTGGCCTTAAAAAGTAGGAACAAATGACCCTTAAAAAACTAATTGAAGAAAAGTTTACCGATGGTAAAATTCAGTTTATTGTCATTATTTTGACAACGGCAATAAGTGTAATTTTTGCATATTGGCGAACATCGGAAAGCAACGGGAGCAAGTTTATAAAAGATCAATTAACAAGGTGTGAAAGCCGTTTAGAAATTTGCGAAAAAGATAGATTTAATGACATTGAGAATTGTAATAAAAGGCTTGATACGATGTTAATAAAGCTTATCGAATTAAAAATTGAACTTGAAAACTTAAAGACAGGAATATGATAGATTTAAAAATAACTGCTTTGTATTGTGTCTTTATGTTTTTTTCAACTGCCGTTATCGTTGAGAGTGATTCAGCTAAGGTAAAAAAAAGGCGTATGGATCATTCAGATCAACAAATTGAAATGATCCGCAAAGAACAATACTTAATGAAAGAACTTAGGGCTATGGAAGATTCTATTAAACAAATTAAATGCAAAAGAAATGTGCTTACCTCAAAGTCTTAATTTAAAATCAATTCCAAATAGTAGTGTGGTAAGCCATAAAGAAGGGTATATCTTATGGCATATCCATGAAGATAGACTAACTGCTGATATGGACAAAATGAAGGTAGTAATGGCCTTTGAGAATGGATTTAAGATTTTAGAGCAGCATTTTCACCCAATACAATTTAAGTCAACAAGCGACAAAAGTCAGGCAAGTATTTTAATAGGATTTTACAATAACACAAGCGCAGGGCTGCCGAATAAATTTAGCGGCAATACGTTGGCTTATGCTTATGCGAATTATGGTGAGAGTTTTCAGCATAGTTCGGATATGTTTTTTAACGACCATTACCGTTGGGCTGAAATGGATAAACCAGGTCAGGAATACAATCTTAAAAAAGTATTTGTGCATGAAGCCTTACACGCTTTAGGCTTTGAACATTCAGATTTTAAAGAAGATATTTTGTATTGGCAATATCAAACAGATGACAAAATTCACTTTACAGAAGATACGATCAAAGCAATAAAAGACCGCTATAAAAGTGAAATGGAACGGATCAAAAAATTGCCCGATGTTTCAGAAAAAAGTACTATATTTGATTTCTGTAAGGATGTTATAAATTTTAAAAAGTATAAGAATTTTATTCCTTCAATTGTTTTTGCAAACGTTTTAAAACACTTTGGAATAACACCTGAAACAAATAGCATGAAAATTAAAGACCAATTAATAAAGTATCTGCATGGCTGAAAATAAAATACTGGATTGCTTTACTTTGCCTTTAATCGGAGTTGGGGGTAATTGCGGATACGAGGGCTCAAGTGGTTTTACACTTGATTTAATTGGAATTAGTTTAAGAAAAGCGGCCAATGTGGCGGATGACGATGCAACGGGCAAACAGTATTTATTAAATGCAGAAAAGGGAGCGATCCATAAAGCGGTAAGCGATCTAAGAATTTCGCTGCAAAAGGAATTTGCGTTTAGTCCGGTTTTCGATGTGGTAACAAAAACATGGTCGGGCGACAAAAATATATGCAAAACATTTGCTAAAAATACTCCCATTGGTTTAAGAATTGAAAACTCATGCAGGGATAATTTCAGACAAAACCGTTTAGATTGGATTGAGTTGTACGTGGATGGTGATTTTACGGTAGAGGCCGTTATTTTGGATGGTGAAAAGGAAACTAAAATGAATTTAGCCTTTACAAGGGGGTTAAATCGAAAGAAAATAAACTATACTTTTGAAAGTTCGACAGGTGAATTTTGGATGCGCCTTTGCAACGGAGTGGTGGCTTATGAGAATCCTGGATGCTGTTTAACTAATTGCGATACAGGGCTATGTGGATGCAATAAATGTGCAAATGTTTATTCTATTGAAACGGTCGAAGGTGGCGACATTGAATGTGAAGAACCTACCGAAGAGTTTTTGGAAGAAAACGGCTTTGAAACGGCAGAAGAATACTATTTAAGTTTAGGCTATCAAGACTCTTTGGAAGATGGTACAAAATTCCTGGAACCGGTTTGTCAATCTGCTAATTTTAATCTATTCGGATACCAGGTTAGTTGCCTTTGCTCTTATGATTGGCTTTTTTGTCAATATCAAAATGAAATAGCAGAGGCCGTAATGTATCAAATGGGAATACAAGTTTACGAACAATCAAAGTTTTCAGGCCGTTTTAACGAATGGGTCGATTTGGCTAAGAGTGAGGCAGATTATTATATTCGTAAATTTTCGGGGGGTGTTTCCTCATTAGGCGATAAAATCACTGGTGATTATGAAAAGCGGATTGCGTCGATCGCTGATATGATGAAACAATATGTTAGGAAAAGTGGCACGGCTTGTCTAAGCTGCAAAGAACCTTTATTAATTCAAACGTCAATACCTTAAATATGTGTGCTTGTGGAGGCGGCAAAAGTTATTCAAGAAGTTACGGCACGGCAGGAATGAGCCGCGCACAGCAATTGAAAAAAATTGAAGCCGATAAAACAAAAAACAGTAATTACACGGTAACAGTTAAACCAAAGAACAATAACATTTACGCAATAAATGCCAACAACGTTAAAAAGGGTTAATAAGAAGCTGGAAAGCATTGCCGAATGTGTAGCAAAACGCAAGGATATTGTGGAAATTGCAGCGTTGGAGCAGGGCATGAGTGAAATGTTAAGCAGGATTTTTGACAAGGGAATAACGTTGGATGGTGGAACAATGGGAGGGTATTCAAATGCTTATCTTTTAAAACGATTAAAAAAGGGAAAAAACAATCTTAACAAAAACCTTGTATTTGAAGGCAATCTAAGAAACTCAATACAGGTAGGAAAATATGAAAATCGAAACGTTATAGGCTTTACAGATTTAGACTTAGCGAATATTGCACAATTTCAAGAGGAAAGCGATATACAAGTAAATGAGCCAATTTTTGGATTAAGAGATAATGAAGAAGAAGAAATGCTAAGAATTTTACAACAAGGAATAATCGATACAATTAACGAATGTTTCAAGGGCAGCTAAATAATATAGAAAGATGGTTTTGTAACGTTGCTAACTTTGTGAAGTTAGAAAATCCTGCATTCGATGACAGGAGAGGCAATAATGCATTTACGATTCAGGAAGCAGACGGCCGGACTGAATTTACGGCAACGAATACAAGCAATGTATTAATAGCAACAAGACGATTTAACATATACGTTCAGTATATTGATTTAAGCGCAAATTTTTTAGGTGCATTTTTGCACGAATTAGGATGTACGGGGCAAATTTTAATAAGTACAAATGACGATAGTGTACAGGTTTTCAAGGAGTTAAACAAAGTCGAATTAAAAGATTCAAAAGTACAATTTATGAAAATAGAAGTAGAGTTAAAAGAGTTCATAAGGCCAAATAATTGTTCGATATGTTAACCGTTTCAGTCTTATTTGCCGGTGCAATTTCGGGCTGGATAGCTTACGCACTCATTGACATGAGCAGTTATTACGGTATTTTCGGAAAACTAAAATTTTGGATCATTTCAAAGTGGATGTACGAAGAAGATAAAATGTTAATTGATTCAATAGACGAAAATGAAGATTATAGCGCAAAAGAAGCGGAGGCAATGATAAACGACACAGTATATTGGCACGTAGCCAAAAGGTCGAAGGTAGTTTATTGGTTAATGTGCCCTTATTGTATGGGAGTTTGGATTTTTACTCTCATAACAGGGATCATTTGGTTTAATGTTGGGGGTGATTTATCTTACTTGTTCTGTTTATGGCTTTTCGGGATAGGATTATTATATTTTTTTCTTAACTTTGCAAACAAATAGCTTTAAATTATGAGTTGTTGCGGAGGCTGTAATGTTTTTGATTTCGGGCATTTCTCATGTGGGGATTGCATCGAATTACCATTAGAAGCCGTACAAGCAGGGCAACATATATTTTACGCAAATTTCAGGGGCAAAATTTATTCAGTAAAGGGAATATTTGACATTGGAGAGCCTTTAAAATTTGCTAACATACTGAATGAAGATGCACTTATTAATTTTCAGATATTGCAACCGGATGGGTGTGCGTTAGAATACACAATAAACGAATGTGATGAAACTCAAACGATTTATAAGCATTTTAGATTAACGACAGGAATATTCTTTGAAGTGGATCAAGACGAGGTTACAGCACAGGAAATTTGCGGAAGTGAATTAGCAGAAGATGGAAGTACTATTAAAATTTGTTCAACTTTCTAAATTTTAAGATATGGCCGTAAATACGTGCGCTGCTTTAGCAAATACAACAATCGAAGTACCTGATAATTGTGGAAAGCTAACTAAAAATGGGCTAAGAAACAATTGGATAACTGTACGGAAAATACTTGAATGGATCAAAGGTTTTTTGACCTTTACTATTCCTGGTAAACCGGTTATGTGGTCTTGGATTTTAACGGGCGAAACCGAGATTGATTTGCCCTTTGTTGACCCATTAACAGGGCAAACATACGTTTACCCAACTGACAACAACCAATATGCTTTCTTTGAACTTTATTGGAACGGACAAAAAATTGAGGGCGGATATATGGCAACTGGCATGGACCCGTTCACGTATGAAATTCAATGGAACGGGGCAAATTTCGATGCTAATAATTACCGTATTGAGTTTTTCGATGAAAACGGAAGCCCTAAAGAAATGGGAACAGCAGAACTACCATGCACAATTTCGGTAAGATTCAGACCCAATATTTTAATAGGTTCAGGATTTTGTACAACAAACGGATCAGATAATCCAAATACAGATACACCATGCGGATGTTAAATAAAATAATCTTTATAGGCTGCCTAATGTTTGCAGCGAATGTGTCATTTTCACAAACTTATGAGAATGACGGAAAAGGAATTTCCTTTAAGCAACTTTACGGATGCCAGGACACGGCAGGGGTAAAGCTGGATTCAATGTTCAGGATGACAGATACGACAGGCAAACTAACTATCTGTATAAGCATCCAGGACTTAATCGACATTATAAACAATTATGGTGGTGATGGTGGTGGCGGTGGAGGCGGCTTTAATTGTGATAGCGTTGGAGATTGTTTAACAGGTGGAGTTTTGTGCGAAGTTTTAGGAACATTCGGAAACGAAAGTTACGGCACAGGGGATAAATTAGTAGGTGTCAATCAGTCAAATAATTGTAGGCTTTACGATCTTAATTTGATTACGGGTGTTGGGGACACTGTCAGACTTGTAAATAATGCAGACGGAAGTTACACATTGATAAATGAGAATGGAACTAATTTTCAGTACGGCTATATGCTCAATTGCATTAATGATAGTACGTTTGCTTTAACTGATTGGGATGGTACACCAGTTGATACGTGTGTAATTAAAGGAGGCATAAACGGGTCAATACCACCACTAAATTGTGATAGCGTGGCAGCTTGTGTTAATACATTCCTTTGCGATAGCGTTTTAGCTTGTCTTAATGAAGGCATTTTATGTGAAGCATTGAATTTATTAGAAGATGCAAACACGGAAGCAGGGCAAAAGTATGTTACTATTTTGCCTAATGGTGATTGCGTTTTAACAGATTCTATTTACATTGATATTTGCGGAATTTTGCAGGAAATACAAGAGGAGAGCGAATTAATGGAAGATGACATTGCATTTATTTTGCGTGGCGAAAATTGTTTTAAAGTAGAAATATCAACAAGGGCAACTAATTGTATAGACGTTTCGATTGATGCAGGGGATATAATTGCTTCGCCTATTATGGACCCTGTCCCGCCCCCAGGGTTTACTAAATTATATTGCGGAAGCGAAGGAATGTATGGAGAGGCCGTAATGTTAGACTTCAATTGCGATAGTCTTAATGCTTTATTTAGTCCGGCTTCGACTGCTGATTCAATATACGCAGATAACGGGGGCGAATGTGTCAAAATTCCATTTCCAGGTGCGGCAACTGTTAACTGTGACACGATTGCATCCATATTTAGTGCCGGTGGTACATTGGATGCAGGGGATTTTATTTTAACATTGAATACAGGAACAGGAAGCTGTCAAAGGGTTTCAGGCAGTAATTTTATTACGGATTGCGAAGATATGCGACAGATTTTTAATTCTGGAACAAGCGATCCGGATTCAATCTTAGCGTTTAAAGAGGGTTCATGTGTTCGAGTGGCATCAAGTGAATTTTTCAATTGTGGAAGTTTACCTGCGCCGTGGGATGGCGATTGCACACCAGCTTATGTTATGCTCATGTGCGATCCTGGAGGCGGTGGCGGTGGCCTTGAATGTAGGAGTGTTGAGGTTTGCGACTTTAAGTTGTATTTAGATACTAATTGTTTCGGAATGAGAGCACCGTATATGCCCTCTGAAATGAACGCAGGGCGGCCGTTGTCAAAGGATGAGATTCAAAGGAATGAAAGACAATTTAAAGAAGAGATTAAAAAGGAAATTACTAAACAGCTTTCGTTTGTTCCAAGCGCATTAACCGAACGGGCAGCCCAAACAGATTATCCTACGGTAGATAATATGGGAATACGAACTTTTAAAAGTAAAAGACAAGCAGAGTTAAGCGAAATTCCGATAGGTGGAATTTATTACATCGAAGGTAAGGGAAATATGTACGTTAAGACAAGACAAAGGAATAAGTAACAAATAAAATTTTTATAAAATGGATCCGAAAACAAAATCTTTAATTCGACATTTTTTAACGGCAATTGGAACTATCATTGGCTTAATTGGCCTCAATGCATGGCTTCCAGTTTTAACATTCCTTCAAAATAATTTAGATGCAGTCTGGGATGCTGCTAATGTTATTATAGGGTTGGTAGTGGCCTTATATGGTTTCTTTTTTAAGAGGGATCAATAGCTTTGTATTTTTAAACGTTTAAAATATTTTTAAAATGAAAAAATTTCTTTTACTATTTTCATTCCTTGCTGTTTCGTTTGTTTCGTTTGGTCAGGTTAACCGTACGTATGTTACGGAAACACTTGACACAATTACGAACGCTGATACGATTACACGGGAAACAATGGAGTTTAGCTATCCATTTGATTACGCTTTTCACATCATCGCTGATTCATTGAGCGGGTCAACTGCCGGAACAATTACGTTTTATCACAAACCTAAAGAGGCTTCAAGTACTGAATATATAAGCATCGGAACGGTTACGATAAACGGAGTTCAAACAACAAGCAAAGCGATAACAGGAAACTATATGAGCGGTCGAATAAAATACGAGGTAATTACATCAGGAACCCAAAGCACAAGATTAAAAATCTTTGCAGAGGTAAAAAAAGAGAATTGAAAGTGAATAATTTTCTAAGGGCAGTACGATAAATAGGCTGCCCTTTTTTGTTTCTTAAAAATTATTTTCATGCTCCAGGAAATTGTAAACAGCCCTTTAGATGTTACATTTTTAAACGATGGTCGATACCCGAGAGGGATGCGAAATAATAATCCTGGAAACATTCGAAAAAGTAAAAGCCAATGGAAGGGCAAAATTCCACATTCTGATTCTAAGGACAGATCATTCGAGCAATTCGGTAAATATTGGCAAGGCGTAAGGGCTTTAGTAGTTTTATTGGGATCATATTATTTTAAGTACAAGTTGACTACAATTGAAAAGGTGTTAAACAAATATGCCCCGCCCGTCGAAAATCAAACATTCAGTTACGTTCAACAAGTTTGCAAAGGAACCGGATTTAAGGCAAGGGATAAATTTGAATGGAGCCGTGAGAACGTTAAACTTTTGACCCGTGAAATTTGCCGACATGAAAACGGGCGTGATCCTTTAATTTCAGATAATTTATTTGCGCTTGTGTGGCTTGATCTTGTCGAAGGCGGCTATGAAAATACATGGAAGTAATGGCCAAAAAAGGCGAAACAATAAAAGGGTTTTCAAAATCAAATTTAGCAAGGGAGTACCGAGACAAATATGGCATGGATGTGCCAACGTTGACGCTTGCCCGTAAAATGTACAATGATAACAAGTCAGTATTTTCAAGCATAGACGCAGCAAGGACAATGCTAAGGGCAATTGAAGGCAAAGGCAAAACAGGAATATTAAAAACACACCTAATGGAAGAAGATAGACCCAAGAATCCGTTTAATTTGCCAGAAAGTTATAAAGCAGACCGTGAACCGTTTACATTGCCCGTTGGATGCAACAATATATTAGTGTTGTCTGATCTTCATATACCTTACCACGATTCACAAAGCATAGAAATTGCGTTCAACTATGGGCTTAAAAATAACTGCAATACGATTTTTATAAACGGTGATCTCATTGATTTTCATGGATGCTCAAAATTTGAAAAAGACCCACGCAAAAGAAGCCTAAAGCAAGAGTTTGAAGCAGCAAAACAATTTAACGTTGCCTTGAGGGCAGCTTTCCCGAATGCACATATTTATTGGCTCAAAGGGAACCATGATATGAGATATGAACGTTGGTTAATGACAAAGGTGCTGGAGGTGTTCGACGATCCTTATTACCAACTTGAAAACCGTTTAGCATTAAATCAGGAGCGCATACATTTAATAGATGACAAAGTGCTGGTTAAAATGGGCAAATTAAATGTAACGCACGGGCATCATTTAGTTAAGGGAGTATTCGCTCCGGTAAACCCTGCCAGGGGGGTTTATATGAAGGCAAAAAAATCTACCTTAATAGGACATTTGCACAGGTCTTCCAAACAAACAGAAATAGACATTGACGGTAATGTTACGATGTGTTTTTCGACCGGCTGCCTATGTGAATTACGACCAGATTACAACCCATTGGCTAGCAATTCAATGCACGGTTTCGCCCATGTTGAAACATTTGAGGGCGGCACGTTCGATGTTAAACTGTGCGATATAATTAACGGCAGGGTAGTTTAATAGCCAATTTAGGCGATATTCTCAATATTCGGCCTAAAAGCCGATTTCGTAATTTTAGTAGCATATTCGTAAAATTCGTATAAATTTTACTATTTGGGGGCAAATAGGTGCGTATGCCCTTTAACATATATAAATTTCCTTTAATATATTATATTACTAAAACAGGGTAATTTTGGCCTGACCTGATTTTTTTTAGGTTGTATAGGTTAATATTTAATATCTATCTGTTTATATATCAATGACTTATCGTATAAAGATTTTTCTAATATGATTTATACTAAAAAGGGTAATACTGACCATTCACCCTTGTTTTATCTTTGATCTATCATTTTAAAACAATCAAAAATTATGAAAAATTTAAGAAGGGCAACAAAAGAAGATTTTAAAGAGGGAACTAATCTAATAACACCAGAGGGTTATTGTTTTGTAATAAAAAGAAAATACAACGGTGGAATTTGGGAAGCAATAGGGACAGAGGGGCAAGGTGAAAAATGTGTATTTGAATCAGATATTTATTTTATAAAAAATTAAAAACTCTTTTCATCCTTCCAAACCTGGCAAAGGTCAGGCAACCTGGGAATAGTAAACTTTGGTACGGGGGCGGTAGCTTCGACTGCCCCCTATTTTTAAAACAATCAAAATCAAAATCATGTATAATTTTAACGCATTAGACAAAGCAATGTCAGAATATCGCAAAACAGTAGAGGCGTTAAGGCAAACCGTAAACGAATGCAAACTTTTAAGTCAAAATAAGGACTACATGAAAGTAAACCAGTCGGGAGGCGGCACAGAATTAGAAATAGAAATCGATAACGTTTTATACCTGGTCGAATATTCAGGTGAAATAACAAACTATGTGCCGGAAACAGAGGATCAAAACGGACAAATTGACTTTGAAATTACAATCAATGGCATAAGCCAATGCCCGAAGGATGGAATTTCTGAAAATTATATACCTGTTACGATAATTGATTCTCTAATTTTCAAACAACTTTTAAACGAATGCGAAAACCATTTTTTAAATAACCACGAAAGTGAGTTATTAGATTGGGAGCATTATCAAGGCGAACTAAAATACTTAAGCGAATTATGAACAACAAGAGCAAATTAAACCTATTCGAGCGCATGACGTATGCGCTCGATTTAAAGGGCATAGACCTTTGGAATTGCCTTTATGAATTAACGGGCGAAAGCGACGGTAGTCTGACCCTTGACGATTGCCAGGATTCACAAAATGAATTTGAAAGCGGCAACGACTGGAAGGGATTTAAACAATTTGGATCATATAATTAAAATCAAAAAAAATGCAAAAAGACGTAAAATTTGACATTATTCGTATAAAAAATGCGGATAAATTAGTATCTTTCTACTGTGAAACAGGGGGCAACGGATTGCCACATTGGCACTTTGTTGACCCGAAAAGAGCAAAGGAAATATTCAATGAAGTTTTGCCGAATGTAAAGGGCAAGGTTCTGAAACAAAGATGTGAGGAAATTTTAAACCAATTAAGTTAATTAAAATCAATAAAATGAGCAACGTAAAAATAAAACTGCCAACGTTTGCAGACCTTGTAAACCAAAGCGAAGAAAAGAGTAATGAAAATGATTTGCAGGTACTCTTAAATCAGGAACCTTTAAAGGATTGGGTAAAAACAAATGACCTTGCAAACGGGTCAAAGTACCTTCCAATTGATAAGATCGAATACTTACTTACCAGGATTTTTATTCGCTGGTATGTGGAGGTAATCGAATGGAAGGTCATTGCAAACTCTTGTTGCGTTCATGTACGCCTTCATTATCTGAATATTTTAAACGACCAAAAAGAAGAATTTTTATTCCAGGATGGTTTAGGGGCTGCCCCAATTCAAACCAACAAAGGCGCAAAAGCTTGTGATTTCAACGAAGTAAAGAATGCAGCCGTTCAAATGGCACTACCAGCAGCAGAAACCTATGCCATAAAAGATGCTGCCGAAAAGATCGGAAGGATATTCGGCAAGGACTTAAACCGGAAGGACTTAATGAATTACGAGAATATGTTAGGACGATTTGCGGCACCTTCCGAAGATAGAATATCAAAAATGATATTAAACGCTAAAACGGTTGAGGACCTAAATAAAATTAAGCCACACTTAAAACCGGAACACGCTGAAATCTTCGCACAATTAGAAACCACTTTAACTGCAAAGAATGGAACCCATTAATTTCGACAATCATTTATTTCGATGTTCGCAGCTTGGCAAATTAATGACCGATGCAAGGTCGAAAACTGAAAAGTTAAGCGAAACGACAAAGAAATACCTATACGAAATATACATTAAAAAGAGATTCGGCAGGAAAAAAGAAATCCGGTCAAAATTCCTTGAAAAAGGTTTAGGAGTTGAGGAGTTAAGTATGGATACCTACTCAATTTGTACGATGGAATTTGTTACAAAAAATGAAACATTTTTCAAAAACAATTTCATTTGTGGAACGCCTGACATCGTTACGGAAGATACGATTATTGATATTAAATCGAGTTGGGATATACACACATTTGCTGCAATTAAGAACGAGGAGAATAAAGACTACATTTTGCAATTGCAGGGATATATGTGGTTAACCGGAAGGACAAAAGCAAAACTTGCTTATGTGTTAACTGATACTCCGGAGGCTTTGATCGAACGAGAATTGAAACAGGCACTATATCAAAGCGGAGTTAGTGCCGATTCTGAAGCCTTCCAGGATTACGTAAAGGAAATGCAAAAGCAATTCAGATACGAAGATTTGGAGTACAAAGATCGCATTCATGTTAAAGAATATGATTTTGATAAAACGTTAATTGATCCTCTTTGTAAAAGGATTAACGATTGCAGGGATTTTCTAAATAAAATTGTTTGGTAATGGAACCAAAAACCTTATACCTACACCGAAGGAAAAACGAATCCGGAAAAATAGACTGGATTGCTGAATCTTTCAGAAGCTTAAAAGAAACGCTTACAAATTTGGGCGAAGGTATGTTTAAGGTTTTTATTCAGGAAGTTAAAAGAACAGGAGGCTGGAGATATAAATTTCATTTTGGCCATGTGCTTCCATTGATCGTTGAACACATGAACCGAAACGGGATAAATCAAATCCTTGACCCAATGACAGGCGAACTCATCCCGATTGATATTCAAACTCTCCACGATTATCACAAACAAATGTTCAATCCTTCACTTGTAAAGAATTTGCTCAACAAAAAAGATGCAAGGGGCAACGTACCGGAATATATCGCTGTTCCAATGACTACAACAAAAATGAGCGATGGAGATTTCATTAACCGATTTGAAGAAGAAATTATTTCAACCTATGCAAATCAATACGGAATCAGCTTTCTAAGCCGTGATGAATTTAAAAAATACTTTGAAGATGGCAAAGATAGCCGAATGATTATTGAAATGCAAATGGAGACTATTTAAAATCATTACCAAAATGAGCATATTCCAAAACATAAACACAGTAGTTGAATCATTTTACAACTCCATTGATTTAATGGGCGTAGAACTTGAAAATGCAAACATTAAATGCACACGGCAGGAATATAGAATCTTCCAAATTTTCAAAACAGGAAACGCCTATACTCCATTTGAAATTCAGGAAATCTACCAAAAACAATTTCCAGATGTTCCTATAACAAGCATTCGTAGGGCAATAACTAACCTGGAATCAAAGGGAGCATTAAAGAAAACCCAAACAATGAAAGCCGAACGGTACGGCAAACCAAACCACAAATGGGTAATTAATCAATCAATTTTTAAACAGTCAAAAATGGAGTTATGACCAAAGAAACAATTTACAACAAAATCCGTGAGATCGTAATGCCCGAATTTGAAAAGGAGAATAAAAAATTTGTTCACCTTGCGATATCTCCTTACCATCCTATTTTAGTAATCGAAACACTCCAACGTAGATCGACAAAGAAAATGAACATTAAAAGCAAACAGCCTTACAAATGGGTAACGGCTTTAGATCATTACCAGATAGCACATTTTAAAGGTTTGGATAAATTGTATAAGCAGTATTTAAAAGCATCTTAATGCCAGTTTGCGAACGACACGGAATTTATACTAAAGGAAATGAGCTTTGCGGCCAATGCTGGAGGGAAGGCGCACGGATTAAGAGCGCAGAAAAGAAATCTTCCAAAGGCAAACCAACGCAAAGAAAAGCATTAAAGGACAAGGCACAGGCTTTGTATTCAAAGTTAATGAAAGCCAAACTTTGCAAAGACCAGAAGTTTACTATTTGTTGCACTTGCCAAAAATCAATTCTTGTAAAGGGAACCAATGTAACAAATACAGCACATATCGGACATTATTTTCCTAAAGGAATTTACTGGATGCTGGCATACGATGAATTGAACGCAAATGTACAATGCTACCAATGCAATATGATACAACAGGCCGCAATTCCTGCAATGCGAAACAGCCTTGTAAAATTGCATGGAGAGGAAAAGATAAAAGACCTTGAAAAACGAGCCGAAGACTTTTTAATCAAAGTAAAATCAGGGCAGCTAAAAAGCCAACCTGATGAAATTTGGTTAATGGCAATGATACAGGCAATGAATAAAAGGAATGGTGTTAAAATTTAACGGACGGGGCTTGGCGATAGTGCCACCAAGCAAACCGATAATTTCAAGGCACAAAGCTGATTAGTGGCATTTTGCCAAGCCCATGTTACCTGTCAGTATTTATTAAAAATTAGGGAGGCATTTAAACTTAAAAACATGACAAAGAAATTCACAATGATACAACTGTTCTCCATTTTGGATGGCAGATTATCAACTGAAATTGGAGATGTGTATGAAATGCTAAACCACATTACAGGCGATAGCTTAATGACACATCATCTGCCAGTTGCGATGGATTACTTGAAAGAGGTAAATCCAAAATGGTTTCAAGAACTAAAAGCAGAACTTGAAGGAATAAAAAAACTGTGCGGAAACGATTTCCAAACCTGCATGAATGTGATTAAAGAAAGTTACAATACTGAACACGAAATACCGCAACTTTCTAACGAAGAAAAATCAGGGTTTGGAAAATACATGGTTGACAACAGTTTATTATTGAAGAAACTTAAAACTGCGTAACTGTGCGGTGGAATTTTTAATAAATATTGCAGGTAACTTATTGCTATACGCATAAAACATTCCGATTATTAAAAGTAAAGCTAAAGGCTGACAAAAAAAGATCAAAAAAAGTACCCAATATTAAAAAGATTTGTATATTTGTAAGGCCAAATTAATCTAAAATGACATTTCATGAATTATAATGAATTTCTAAAGAGCAAACAGAAAGCTCATGTATTTAGTGGATTCGATATAAAAGAATCTGATCTAAATAGTTTTATGTTTGATTTCCAAAGGTTTATTGTTAAAAGAGCATTGAATGCCGGGAAGTATGCCATACTCGCTGACTGTGGATTAGGTAAAACATTAATGCAGCTTGAATGGGCGAAACAAGTAAATATAAAAACAGGTAAGCCAGTTTTAATACTTTGCCCGTTGGCAGTATCCGGTCAAACTATAAAAGAGGGCGAAAAGTTTAATATACCAGTTGTAAAATATACAGGAAATTCAAACTATGGTATTCAAATATCAAATTATGAGCAATTAGAAAACATTGATTGTTCTTTGTTCTCTGGAATAGTTTTAGACGAAAGCAGTATTTTAAAGAATTTTGAAGGGGCTACAAAAAAGCTAATTATTGATTCGTTTAAAAATACTCCATATAAATTAGCGTGTACGGCAACGCCAAGCCCAAATGATCCAATGGAGATGGGTAATCATTCGGAGTTCTTAGACATTATGAGCCGCAATGAAATGTTAGCAATGTATTTTGTGCATGATGGTGGCGAAACTGCAAAATGGAGATTAAAAGGACATGCTATAAAATTATTTTATCAATTTATAAGTACATGGGCTATAATGCTGAATAAGCCTCAGGATATAGGTTTTGATGCTGATGGCTATGATTTACCGAGTCTAAATATTATTGAGAATCAGATAAAAACGCCTAAAAGAAATAATGGAATGCTATTTAATGATTCTATCATTTCAGCAACAAATTTTAATAGCGAGTTAAGGAATACAAAAAACGAGAGATTAAATGAAGTTGTAAGAATTATAAATTCAAAGCAGGATGAGAACTTTATAATATGGATAAAACAGAACGAAGAAGGTGATTTATTAAGAAAAATGATTCCAGATGCAAAAGAAGTAAAAGGTAATGATTCAACTGAATACAAAGAGCGAACATTATTAGGCTTTGCAAATAACGAATTTAGAATATTAATAACAAAAACCAAGATAGCAAGTTTCGGAATGAATTATCAAAATTGCAACAATCAAATATTTGCAAGTTTAGATTTCTCGTTTGAAGGGCTTTACCAGGCAATTAGAAGAAGCTACAGATTCGGACAAAAAAACGAAGTTAACATCTATCTTATAACAACAGATACAATGGCAAACGTAAAACAATCAATTGAAACGAAACAAAAACAATTTGAAATAATGCAAGATGAAATGAGTAAGGCGGTTAATGAAAACCTTAATAATAATTTATTGAGTTTGTCTGAATTTGATACAAAGGAATTTATTAATGAATTTTGCGAAATAAAAAGAGGTGATTGTATTAAATTAATTGAGAACGTAAATTCTGAATCAATAGGATTGAGCGTTTTTAGTCCTCCATTCGCTGAATTATATACGTATTCGAGTCATTTAGAAGATATGGGAAATTCAAAGGACTACAATGAATTTTTGATTCAGTTTGGTTTTTTAATAAAAGAACTTTATAGGGTGATGATGCAAGGCAGAAATGTTTGTGTGCATTGTATGGATTTACCAATACAGAAGGGCAAGGAAGGATTTATAGGTTTAAGGGATTTTTCAGGAATGATCCTTAGATCATTTGAGGATGCAGGGTTTGTTTATGCATCAAGAATAACAATTTGGAAAGATCCGGTAATTGAAATGCAGAGAACAAAGGCTCTTGGTTTATTACACAAGCAAATTAAAAAAGATAGTACAATGAGTAGGGTTGGAATACCAGATTATGTTATGATATTCAGAAAAGACGGAAACAGAAATAATCCTGTAACAAATACAGATTTACCAGTTGATTTGTGGCAAAAGTATGCTTCTCCTGTCTGGATGGACATTGATTATGGCAACACACTGCAAGGTTTTAGAAACGGTAGGGAGGATAATGACGAGAAGCATATTTGCCCTTTGCAGCTTGACACTATAGAGCGATTAATTCACCTATACAGCAACAAAGGGGATACTGTTTTTACTCCATTCATGGGTATAGGTAGCGAAGTTTACCAGGCATTAAAAATGGGTAGAAAGGCGATAGGCTTTGAATTAAAAGAAAGTTATTTTCAATTGGCAAAAAAGAATATAAAATCTATTTTAGAATCAAAAAAACAAGCTGAACTATTTTAACTGTGAATACAAATGAAATAATCAAGGCAGAAATAGACTATGCACTTGAAACATACGGCCATTTTAACTCATCACATGAGGCATACGCTGTTTTAATTGAAGAAGTTGAAGAATTATGGCATGAGATCAAAAAAAAGAAATCAGACGTTTTAAGAATGAAAGAAGAGTTAATACAGATATCAGCCGTAGCTATCCGTTTCCATGACGAATTGGAAAACAACGAAATAAAACACGTTTAAATTGAAATAAATTACTATTTTTGTAGTGCCGAAAATTTTATGAAATGACCTCAATATTGTATTTTTTTATTAAAAATTGCCTCAATCTGGGGGCGTGTGATCGGAATATCTGGGTAGTCATTTCCCCGTTTTTGGCCTCGGTACACGCTCCCAAATTGGGGTTATTTTTATGCAATGGCTAAAAGATTCATTGATACTGATATATGGTCGGAAGATTGGTATTTAGAGATGCCAAACGAATATAAATTGTTATGGCAATACGCACTTGACAAGGCAGACCATGCCGGTATATGGCGGCCAAATAAGCTTATCTTTGCCTCAATTTGTGGCCATGTTGACCTCAAAAAGGCCATTGATTTTTTTAATTCCGGCAAAATACGGGTAATTGTTTTAGCTTCCGGAAAATGGTTTTTTCCTGGTTTTTTTTCGTTTCAATATGGCACAAATTTTAACGAAAATTCTAAAGTACACCAGTCAATTTTAAAGCTTTTAAAAATCGAAAATTTGACCCTTGAAAATTACTATAATATTGAAAAACAAACGTTTATAGATTTGACCTCAAATAGACCTCAATTAAACCCTATTCATAGGGTTAAGGATAAGGATAAAGAAAAGGATAAGGATAAGGATTCTTTAAAGGGGGGTGAAGGGGGGAAAAATAATTTTCAAAAACCTGAATTATCAGAAATATTTTTATTATTTTTGGATAGCGGATCAAACGAAATTGAGGCACAAAAGTTTGAGGCTTTTTACGATTCTAAAAACTGGATGGTAGGTAAATCAAAAATGAAAAATTGGAAATCAGCAGCGAAGGGCTGGATTTTGAGAAATAACGAAAGGCCTCAAACAGGAGTCCAAAAGTATAATGGAAGCGATCAACAAAGTTCAAAAGCAGAACGCACGATAAAAGCAGCCGAAGAAAGTTTAAACATAAAATTTTGATAAAATGAAACCGGAAGATTTTTTACAGGAATGGAAGCGAAGCCCGAAAGTTGTTGAGGATTTAATTTATTCAGGGGTTGAAATCACAAAGCTTGTTACCCGTTATTTTCTTTTCAAAAACATTGAGCCGAACGCACATAATCTGGCTATCATTCGGGATGAGGTTTTGAAGTATTGCGTTTCTGTTCCAAAAATAAAGCTTATTGATATTAGCCTGGCCATTGAACTTTACAAGGTCAATGACGACAACAACATCAGCGCGGCGCACGTAATTAGCCTTATTAAAAAATATTCACTATCAGAATTTCGCAAAAAACTATTTAAGCTTTACCAGGATGAACCAGACGACAAACTGCCGGAAGCGGCAAAAGAATACGATTCAGCAAAACTCTTAAGAGAATGTTTTGAATGGTTTAAAAGAACGGGCGAAATAAACTTGAATACCGGCAAGGTTTATACTTCAAATTTTGCTTTAATTTCTGAAAAGTTGGGTGAAAAACTTTATGATTTGATTGAAGATACGCAAAGCAAACTATGCGAATCATTGACCAATAAAATGCACACGGTTAAAGGATATGCAGAGTGCGAAGATATCAAAAGAGAAATTTTAAGTATTCAGGATGAGTTTAAATACTATTTAGAGCATGGAAAGTTGAACGGGAAGTCTTTACTAAGAAATGAAGTAAGACGTTCACATTTAAAGGAGTTATTTATTTACCATCCGGAGGTAGTGCAAAACAATTTTATTCACTCATAAATTTTTAAAACATGGCAACTGCAACAATTGAAAAGGATTACGTAAAGGCGTACATGACACCAAAGCAAAAAACAAAGCTTGAGAAATTCGCAAAAAGAGAGGGCAAGTCTATGTCCTTAGTCGTTTGTGAGGCT
>Ga0208784_1000072_pt1 | contig 44322 bp, 65 predicted proteins | sample DEB19_08_DNA_FD_184531 | JGI IMG/M metagenome (GOLD analysis project Ga0208784, IMG submission 184531) | Aqueous microbial communities from the Delaware River and Bay under freshwater to marine salinity gradient to study organic matter... | ecosystem: Environmental > Aquatic > Marine > Coastal ... | reverse complement strand
GTGTTCATCATCTTCAGACCAGCCGTATTCAGTCTTTTTCACTCAAGTACCTCGCGGCCTGAATGGCGGTCTTAATCGTGAGATTCAAATTCTGAACGCAATTGCACGCAGCATTCACCGAGTCTGGAGTGATCTTCTCTTTGGTCACTTCTTTCATCATGTGTTGAAGGGTCTTGACCGTATCTACCACTCCGAATCGATCGCTAATTTCTCGAAGAGCGACTTGCTTTCCGATACCGACAACTTCAGCGTTTTTATCAGCCACAATATCTCCTCGTGTTGAAAACCTAGTGCAAACAGATACCCATGTATGATTTCTCGAGCTTCGACCTCAGGGTCGAGAGGTTCGTCTCCGCCGACCAAATCTCTTCCATCACTTCCAACAATAAGATCCGCAAATGTTCCGGTTCCGTCTTCGCCAATTTTCTGGTCCAGTCGGACTGATGCCTTAATGAGAGTGTTGCGAGCATTCCCTTTGCGATTGATATACTCGTATCCAAATTCAGCAGAATTTCCCTGTTGCTTAAGCCATTCTTGGATTCGTCGTTCTTGCTCATAGTCTTCCTTGTCTTCTTCATTGGTGTCCCACTTGCCGCCGCTTGTGATGCCCTTCGGATTTCTGATGTATGGCTTGTCGCTCATGCCGCATCACAAGAGCTTCCTGAACTCCGAGAGTTCCTCACGGGACACACTTTCCTCGAGCAGTTTCGATACAATGAGATGCGCTCTGGATTTAATCCCCAGGATTTTGAACACGTTGGTCAGATGGAACTTGATCGTTTTTTCTTCAACATCTAGCCGTTTCGCAATCTCCCGATTCGTCAGGCCCTTTGCGACCAGTTCGGCAATTTCTTTTTGGCGTGTCGTTAGTTCTGTTCTCATTTTACCCCCCCCGGATTATTTAGCCGTCGTACGTATCGCTCAATCTCTGCCCTCACGATTCTTGACGTTGTTCCAAAGATCGCTGCGATTTCTGCGACTGAGAATCCGTGCATGTAGTACGAAAACATCTCGTGCGCCCGTCCAAATGGCGCGTGTATGACCTTGCCCATGTTGTTCCCCCAAGATGATCATGTGTCCCTCCCGCTGTCCCAGAACCAGTCCTCGTCGTGCGGTTCAGCTTGAGGCCATGGCTGTTCGTTCTTCTCGAGCTTCTCGAAATACTCTTTGAGGATTGCGTCGATGCGTGTGAAGTCAGCGGAGGGCACCCCGTTGAGTGCACCATTCCACTTCACCTGATCGAGATGAGGCGCAACGAGTGCGAGCAAATCGCGACCCTCTCTCATGCGCATCCATGCCGAGTTATCACGCATCATTTGAACCACGATGGGCGCCCACCAGCGTTTGTCTTCTGGCCCAATCCGGGTAAAGACCGTGGTCAAGTTCAGCAAACCCTTCTTTTCGCGTGAGAGAGCTACTTCCGACTTTGTAACCGTACTCATAAGAATTCGTCCTCGGGTTGAACATGATGCGACCAATGAAGCGCGTGCATCCGCCGTTCATTCTGTTTTTGGGAATTCGAAAAAAGGTTTCGAAGCGACCGTCAGCCGTTCGTCCGCCGGGCGCGATTGTGACGATCTTGGTCGCGATCTTTGCGAGATCACTTGAGCCGTGGAACTCATCAATGCCGGGAACAAGGTCTTCGTTTGCGCGGTCACGCTTCCGCAGATGGGCAACGAGGATGATTGGTTTTTTCTGTTCAAGCGCCAGTGCCCGAACCGTCTTGGCCAGTTCTTTCAGCGCGCGGTTTTCGCCGCGGTCCTCATCAAGATCGAAATAATGCGCGTGGTCTATGATGAAGAGGTCCGACGAGTGCGAATTGAGCGAAACACTCTCGATCAGGTTTTCCAACGTGAACTGGTCGGCTTTGTAGTGAACGAAGAGGCCTGAATAAGCGCCCTTCATGAACTCGGTGGCTTGCCGCTCGTATTTCGCCAGAACGCCCAGCCAGTCGCCCAAAACCCAACGGTCATAGGTCAGGTGGCCCCCCAGGTGCGGACGCTCAGGATCGGCGAAATACGCGCTTGCGATGATTTGGTATTTCAGCCGGCGCTCGACCTCCCACTCCTCCGCTTCGAGCGCAACGAAGTGAACGCGCTTCCCGTCTGCGATGTTCTTGAGCGCGATGTTGCAGCAGAGCTGGGTCTTCCCCATGCCGCTCGGCGCGCCGACGAGCACGAGATCGCTCGGAGCAATCCCGAGAAGCGCGTCGTCAAGGAAATCAATCCCGAACTTACGCAAGTCTTTGCGTGCATCCTTCCTAGCCGCGGTTTCTTTTTCGGCGCCTTCGGCCGCTGATCTGAACATGACCTAGTCCTCCACGATGTCTGAGTTTGCGGTTTTAGCGGTCGGTATTCCTGCCTGGTGTCGTGCCCACCCTCGATCGAACCATGACGCGAGCGTGCGCTTCCAACCGCCGATCGTCGTCGGGCATTTGCGCTTGTTGTCGGAGTAGTACACGAACGCTTTTTTCAGCTCTCGTTCGAGGTAGTCCGCGTCGGGATAGATCTCGCGTTGTGATCCCATCCATTCGCCGCCGAGTGCGAACCTGAGTTCTTCGGAGTTGGCGAAAGAAACAACCAGCTGCTTTCGAGCGCGTGGTTTACCACCGCCGAATGTATGTATGTCTGTATGTCTGTCTGTAGCGTTCGGATCACGTACAGAATCTGTACAGATTTTTCCGGTGGTCTGTACGGCGGTCTGTACGGTGCCCTGTTCGCCGGTCTGTACAGATGACCGTACGGCCCCGATCGCCTCAAGTTTCTCGATCGTTCGGATCAAGATCTCGGGCTCGATTTCACACACCCGATGAGCATGTGCGGGCACGATCGGAACCGTCGCCGAGTTCCTCTGAGATGCCTGACAGAAAATGTAAAGCGTCGCCTTGAGTTCGATCGGTTCGAAGTCCATGAAGTCTGGGTCTTCTAGAAACCGGTTGGAGAGTGCGAACCAAGTTGGGCGCTTATAGTCTTTGCGCGGGTTATGCTTTTCCCAATTGACCAGAGTTACCGTGAATCGCTTTGCCATGCTGAGTCCCCAAATTCATGATGCCGTCGTGATGAGAAGAGATGGAATGGGACTGCTATGGCGGAGCGAGCGATCGCGCGAGAGGCGAGTTTTCCCCGTGGTTTCCCCGTCTAGCCCGGGAAACGTCCGTCAAAGTTGGTACTGATGCGTACAAAAAGCGGGCAGATTTGATCTTTTCGGGATGCCAGAAGAAATGTATTTGAGCTGGTGACCCGGGCCTGGATCGAACAGGCGACCTACAGTTTAGGAAGATATAATGCGGGCACAACGAGCGTCTATGATTCATCTCTTGTTCCCGCCGCTTGCGCGCTTTAATTTCCTGACAGGCAGCTCGATTACCCGTGTTTTACCCGCCTCTAGTTTCGCAGCAAGTACACGATCGAGACCTGCAAACTGCACTGATTCTTCAAGCCCGCGCACGTCATCAGCCTTGAACGAGACGTAATGGCGACGTTGAACCTCAATGCTCGCGCCGGCGAACTTCTCGCGTTGCGTATCGGTGAAATCTGCCCGCTTGTTTGCGTAATACTCGAACGTTGCCCGCAGATCGTGCGGGCGCAGGTCAGGAAGCCCCGCCTTACGTTTCATCACCCGCCATGGGTTATTAATCCCGGTCATCGACATGTGTTCTTTGGGGGCGCCACGCTTCGGGAAGACCCAAGGGCTACCCTTTGCCGTCCCCGTCATCCGCTCGCGCAGCAAGGCCGCTACAAACGCATTTAACGGGATCTCTCGACCACGCCTGGTTCGGCTTGTTCCGCGCTCAATGACGAGGAAGTTTTCATCCAAGAAGACCGACTTCTGCTTCAGGCGAATTGATTCCGACCAGCGAACGCCCATGAACAGGTATAGCGAGACAAACAGTAAGAGCGTCCCGCTTGAGTTCGTCAGCACGCGGCCTATCTCATCGGGCGTGAGGATCATTCGCACCCGGCGTTCAACCTTTGGTATTGGAAGGATCGGCAGCGTTTGGAGATAGCCTTTGATTTTGCACGAGGTCAGGAAGTGCTTAAGAACCTTCCGGTGATTTGTGAGGTCAAGGTCTTTAGTGTCGCAGTACCGCGACCACAGCGGATCGTTCACCTCTGCAAGGCGCTTAGTTCCGAACGCTTTGAACAAGTGAAGTTCCCAAATGTCTTTGGTCTCTTTGAACGTGCCGGGACTGATCTGACGTCGACCCGGGACCTTCCCCAGCATCTCGGCTTCGCGCTCGGCGAGGTATTCTTCAAACAGCGGCGCGACCCGAAGCTGATGAGCCATCAGGCCGTCGCCGCGTAGCTTTGCTTCGAAGTGCCGCTTGTATTCGATCGCCTTCTTCTCGGTCGGATACTCGCCAAGTGAACGCTCAAAGTCTCCGCGTCGGTACCAATACGCATTGCCAACGCGGTATAAGTTTTTCTCGGAGGTCTTCTCGCGTCTCACGAGCACTTCTTTCTTCGCACTTCGTTCCAATCAACAAGTGCCATGTGCCGGGGGCCGTACCGATTGATCTGCTTTTGGCTGATCCATTTGTGCATCGTCTGCTTTTTGTATGGCGGCTCTGGAAGTCGATACAGCTCCTGAATGCGTTTCACACACTCATCGATCGTGATGAGCTCCAGGCTCTCGAGTTCCTTTGCTCTTGTCGCGAATTTCTTCATTTGCTCCTCGCTTTGATCGCGTTTACCGGCGCCCATCCCGCGTGTACAGACAGAAACTTTTTCTTCCAAATTCGGTTGAACGCCCTACCGTGCCCTACCATTACTTACCGACGCTAACCGTGCGAATCCGCGAGAACAGATTCTTCGCACAATTGAAAGTAGTTTTCGTTTCCCCCATCACTCCTCCAAAGTTGAGGCGTCCGGTTCGCTACGCCGGCCCTGAGATTTCAACGAGCCCGCAGCATTACCTGTTAGTGGCACTCAGACTTTACGCGTGTGCGTGTCTCCAGTGGTCTTCCGTATTCGGGCACGCAGCCCTAGTCCCGCCACAGCTTCCCACGCCGCCGCCTCAATGAAGCCATCCATTTCCTCGGGGATGACGCCGTCATGTAGCAACGTCGACCGAATTGGACTCGCGAAAGCCAGCGTGTTCGCGCACGCCGGATGGCTTCATTCAGGCGCCCGATGCGCTCGGGCTGGCGTGCATATTTATGCAGTCACTGCTTCATCGAACGGAGATCGATGAACGGAGTCGTCTGACTGCCGAACATGTACTGCGGCAGTCTGCCATCCCATTTCTGTACAGCTTCAAATTCGACGAGCCCTTTGTTCTGCGAGAGCGCCTGGGACTTGATCCGCATCGACTCCGCATCGGCCTCGGCGGTCTTTACTTTTTGCTTCGCTTCTTCTTCAATCCGTACCGTTTCGTTCTTGGCGCGCTGAGCATCTTGGATTGCAACGACCTTCTGCTCGACCGCCTGCTCATATGCGTCGTCGAAGTCTAAATTTGTGAATTGAAGGTCAGTTACGATCACGCTGCGTGCCTTGAGGTTTTCTTGAACTTCTCGAAGCGCTTCCTTGGTCACGAGTTCGCGTTTCGAGACCAGCTCGTCTGCGATGACTTGCCCAATCGCGTCCTTGATAGATCCGAGGACGACGGGACGAATGATCTTCTCTGCAAGCTCATAGTCCAGTCCAACTTCGCGATACAAATTATGGACCTGCTTCGGGTCAGGATAGAATACGACCGCGAACTCGATATCAACCCGCTGAGTGTCCTTGGTGAAAATGGCCGTTTTGTCGGCCCATTTCTCTTCGCGAACGGCATATTCGCGAATGCCTGACGTTACCGGGTTGTAGAAGTGCATGCCTTCGGGCAGCGGCTCGCCGACGACCTCGCCGAAGCGGGTCTTAATTCCGCGATGGCCAGTGTCAACGATCTCGAAGCCACATGCGGTTAAATTCAACGCAAGCATTCCCAGCAGAAGCATTCTCATTTGCGGTCCCCCTTTTTGTATTCCAAAAGCTGTTTAATCACGTACCCCGTTAGAATCATGAAGCTGATTACCACTACCGCGCCGGTCATGCTGCTCCTCCCGGACCGTCCGGGTCCTCACAAGATGTCCATTGCCTTCGTAAATTTCGTTTCTGTCGCGCTTGCTCCAATTTGATCTCTTCCGCACTCGGCATTCGCCCCATGTCGGCCGCCCACGTAATGATGTCCGTGAATGTCGGAGGGTTTGCATCGAGCTCCGCCGTTCGATCTTTGGAAAAGTTCGACACGATCTCGCCCGTATCAATACACACCCGTTCAACCAGTGGGCTTGGGTTCGTTTTCCGGGACCTGTTTATAAACATCGTTATCAACTTCTTTATAAACATCCCCATGTTGCTTAACCCCCTCGATGACCTTCTCAAGAAGCTCCAATGCATTTCGCATGTCGTTGATGTATTCAGCGCGGTGTTCTGGCGGCGAGCGTTCAAGACAGTTCAGCGAGACCTGAAGTTTGCCGACAGTGAACTCGGCGGCCCCCGTAAGCCTGCCAAGGCGCTTTGACACATCCATCAATGGATCAAGATCCATCACACCGATCATCCCACTTCTCCTGTTGGCAAATACTCGCGGCACCTTGGCTGCTCGCACTCACGCTTGTACGACTCCGCGATCTCATCTTCGAACTCATCAAGCTCGAGCTTCCGGAACGTCTGTGTTACGTCTACTTTGCCCCTGTACAAAACCCGAACGCTTCCAACACTCACCCTTCCGTCCTGATCACTGACCTGCCCGCGCAAGATCAGATTCGTGTCGAAGCGATATTCGCAATCGTGAATATGAACGCTCACGGCGCCTCCACGTAAACTTTGTTGCCCACGATTCGCACGCGCACCGGATGCTTCATGTTGCAGCGGAGCTCTTGCTTCACCGACTCCACAGTCACCGTCTGAATCTTCGAGAGATCGAGACTGCACGAGGGCAGAACAACGCCGCCGATTGCGAGGGCCGCGACAGAGGTCATGCCGGCACCGCCGCGAGAAACTCAGTGAACATCTTGGTCAGCTGCTCGTGGTCATAGCTCGACAGGTCGCCAGCGTGCATGATCGGCCCCTCGTCCCCGTGCCACGTCTGCGTGTAGATCACTGCGTTCGCGAGCATGTCGTCGACGTCCGCGCCACGTGATTCAATCGAGTGCACGCTGAGCGTGTCGTCGTTCGTAAGCGTCCAGTTGTGGAAATGGCGATCGAATGTGCGCCTCAAAACGGAATCTCCTCGTCAGAATCAAACGGGTTGAGCTTCCCCTCGGGCGTCTCGTCGTCACGCTTGCCGTGCTCAAGCGGCTGGAGCGCGACCGCATCAATTTGCGCCGACATTTCCTTGGTGAGCTTTTGCTTCATGCTGGGAATGATCGAATAGGTCGTATTCGTGCCCGTGCCGCTGCGAGTGATCTTGACGATAGCCTTCTCAAGGTCGCACTCCTCGTGAAGCTCTTTGAGCAGGTTGTAGACGGTCGCGCCCTGCTCAAATACTTTGGCCACGTATACGCCGTTTTCACTCAACACGAAGTTGATGCGGAAGCGGAAGCTTGCCTTTGGTGTCGACTCGTCAACGATATGCGATTTGTTGTCTTTCCAAACGACATAGAATTCGTGGGGCATGCCGCGGAACACGCCAACGACAGACTCTTTATCTTTGAGCTTCAGGAAATTCTTTGAACCACCGCCAATAGACGGGCTTGATTTAAACTGCATCTTTCTTCTCCGTTTCACCGAATACGTATTGAGGGGACTTGTTTCCCCACTGATCTGATTTCCAATCGACTTCAAACTTGCCGTGGCACGACTCAAGGTATGGGCAATAACTGCAAGGAAACTTCGCAACGAGTCTGCCCGTGGGCTTCTTGCGGAATGTTTCTTCGACAAGCGGATGAGGCGCTGGAATGTGCTCGTCGCTATTTGCCTGGCGAAACTCTTTCACGACCGTGTGTGCAATTGCATCGTCATACTGAAATACGCCATCCCAGAGATGGCCCGTCTCTTTGCGAAGGTAGAAGAATCGCACGGTCTCGATGTTGAGCGCGCGGCACTCGTCAGTCAGCATGAGCGTATGCGACTGCTTCAGATAGTCGTCCGGACCCTCGTCTTGAAACGCCTTAAAGCCCCAGTTCGCAGCCGACTTGCACTCGATCAACTCCCACTTGCCATCAGAATTACGCTTGCCGAATCCATCTGCGTGGCCAGTGATCTTTACGCCATCAAGCTCAAAACTCATGGTCTTTTGAACGTAGAGATCGATTGGCTTTCCTTGAAACTGAAATGTGCCAATCACATCGCCAAAGTCCACTTCGCTGTAGAGCTTGCCCGGGCCCACGCACGCTTGCTTGATGAAGTAGAGCATCGTGCGCTCGGACAAGTCGCCAAGCAGAAAGTTGACCATTTTGCGTGGGGTGAGCGGTGTTTCGGGAGCACCCATGCGCTTGAGCTGCCGACGCTTCACGCACATCGTTGCCGACGAAGCGCGATTGATATTCTTGTCGTCCTTGCGTTCAAGGTATTCCGCGATGAACTGATAAATCTGCAGCGTTGCAGACGGAATACTCAAATCCGCCTTGTCCTCGAACGCGGCGAAGGGATTTGCGACCAATTGACCCGTCACACGCACCTCGGTAAAAGATAGCGCCCGACCGCAGTGCAACCTGCGGCCAGGCAAACCACCCAAGCTTTCAAGGAGCTCAGATGGACTTTTTTGATAAGGCCTTTAATTTTGTTTCTAATCCGGCCACTGCATACGCCTTTCTCTTCGGACTTTTGGGTGGCGGAGCGGGCGGATTTACAATTCAAATGTTTCTTCACAAGCGAATTGTTCAGATCCTCGAACGGGAATCGGAGCGCCTTAAGATAGACGCCCAAAATGCAGTGAATGAGCGAGATGGAATGAAACAGAAGCTCGAGCAACGCGAGCATCAATGGGAATACGAGAAATCCGATTATCAAACCCAGATAAAAGCTCTGTCTCTGAAGATCCGAACCGCCTGGTGCACCATTTGTGGAAGCGACGTGCAACGCGACGGACGGCACGGAGTTCACATAAAACTCAAGTGCCTCGGACAAAGCTGTGGCGAGTCCATCCACTGGACCGAAGATGATCTGAAGGCTCTCGCACTCGGCCGACGAAAGTGAGAACATCACTTCACTCCCCGCTTGATTTCGTCCGAAACGGCGATCAACCAGGCACAGGCATTCCCAATTGCTGACGGAATGAAGAACGAAAGAAAGGCGTACGCGGGCCGCCCCGTGATAAAGAAAATGGCAACGCTGATTCCAAGCCACCCGAAGAAGCAGTTCCAGTTGTGATATTCTCTAGCCGTCATCGTTACCTTCCTTCAATCGCGCCTATAAAAAGGCGCACCAATCCATTTTGCCTAGCGTGGGCGATCAATCTAATTTAGTTGTTGCGGAACAACTAAGCCCTCTTCCTAAGGGCTCGAACAAATCACGAAGCTTCTTCGCCCGCGCGAACGGGCGGAAACAAACGCGCTTCAGAGACTTTGAGCACCGAACAGAGTCGGTCACGCGTTCGCTGTCGCTTCGGAACATACCCAAGCCGAGCTTTCGAAATCGTGCTGGATGAAACTCCACTGGCTCTGGCGAGTTCCAGGAGTCCATCAGGCCCATTCTTATCGATCCAGCGGTCGATCAAAGTACGCTCTACTCGTCTATTCATACGTCCAATATACCCTCACCTGTTCGTATTTTGCAATCAAAATACGTTCGTATGAAGGCGTACGCATTGTTCGTATGATTTAACTATTGGGAAACATTAGAGATCTGTTTAAGAGAAATCTCGCAAGACTCCGTGAGCCAAAATTCACGCAACGGGAGCTTGCGCCAGAAATCGAGATGGATCCCCGCGGTTATCAAAAATATGAATCCGGTGAAGTTTGGCCTCCGCCTGAGCGTATTGATTTGATTGCAAAGAAGCTCGAGATCGAACCTTGGGAGCTCTTTGCAGACCCAGATAGCGAGCAAAACCCTGCGAAAGTGATTTCTTCCCTAAAGACGAAAGCGACTGAGCAAGCAATTGCGCTCGGCGAACTGGCACTCGAGATAAGGCGTCTGCGGCTAGAGGTAGAGAATCTAAGGAATCAGATGCCAAGCCCCATTCAACAGGCACTACTCATCGAGATCAATAACCGGAAGTTCAGCGTTGAGCGCGCTTTGCGTTTCGTCCGTGGCGAGATTCGGAGTCTTGACGAGAGTAAGAAGCCGGGCGGGTCGTTCACCTGATCTGAGTTGATCAAGCCTTTCGATGAGTTGGTAGAGTTCAATTGCGATTCTCTCAAGCACACTAACTATCTCGTCGTGGTCCATGGTTCCTTTTCGCCACGGACGTCCCAATTCTTAACGTCTAAACCTGGTTAATTTTTCTGAAGATTGTTAAATGTTTTTGGTTTGTATACTAATCTCTAGCCTTAAGACTCTACAAATTCTGATTAGGACGGTTAGCGACGGGAACCGGGCGCCACGCTCAACGTTCTTGATCGTCTCAATACTAACACCAGCTGCAATCATCGCCTCGAGCTCGGTGTCATCAAACTTCATGACGCCCCTCCCGACCCCGAAGGCGCCTGAAACTTGCGACAGGATTCGCAGAAGTGGTAGCCGGGCTTTTTATAGCTCGGCTTCAACGGCTTTCCGCAGCATGTGGGCGGTACTGCTCGCTGTCGGTTCACAGAGCCAACTCGAGAACCGGTGCCATGACGTTTATCGATGCTTGCCGCGGTTATCGTAGGCGAATCGACGATGCGTTTGCCCTCGTCGAGTTCATCGGCGCAGAATTGAGTTCCAAACCCGCACAGCGCAAGCGCTCGTCCGATGGCGCCGGTTTCGGCTTTTTCGATGAAGTCCGGAAAGCCTTCTTTGCTCTCAAACTTGTGGCTCGTCGCGATCAATCGGCCAGTCTGATCTTTGATCACAGCACGCATGAAAGCGTCGACTTCAGTTACGGAGACGATTTCTGTTTCGATCGACCACTCAGGCCGCTCTTCGCGAAACCAAACGAGGCGCTAAGGACGGCCTTGTAGCGCGCACTTGCGAAGGCCAGCTGTTCCTCTGCACTTTTTAGGCGCCGCTCTGAAAGGCGCTCCTCTTCGAGGAGCTGGGCGAGATTCGTGTATGATTCCGGCCCGCGAATTGACCGGATCATGCGGGCCGCCCGGATTTTTTACGAGATTCATGCACACGATTAGATTTAACTTCTTGCTCGGTGATCCCCAAGAAAGTCGCGATCTTTCTGGCATCGCCCTCGGGGAGGGTTATCCAACCATTTAAAAACATACTAATTCGACTCGGGTCGCGTCCGGTCTCCCTAGCAAGCTCGAGGTTCAGGACTCGTTTGAAACGGCAAAACTCCTTTAGGGTCATTCGCTCCTCCTATGTCTCCGCGGTAATCACGAAGTGATGTTGATCATCGATGAGATCAAGGGTAGTGTCAGAAAATTGGCGTTCCCGATCAAAATAGCTAGTTATTACAAACGCTTAACTTTTCAATTCAGGAAACTTTAAGGTGCGGACGTGGTTCACGTTCTATCTCTCGGAGATTAAGTTCTACAGCGAATAAACAATCCAACAATGAGGTACATCGTGAAAAAGGTAGCAATCGTTGCCTGTCTTTTCTTTGTCGGCTGCGCCAACGTCCAGCTTGCTCCCACCGACCTGAGAGCGCGCTCGTACGTCGCTGAACACAGACTAAAAAAACAGGCCGCCTACGACAAGACGCTCGCGTGGTTTGCGCGGTCCTTCGCCAACTCGAACGAGGTACTTCGTCTGACGGACAGAGAGTCTGGGCGAATTATCGCAAAGGGTAATGTGGAGTGCGACGCACTGGGGCTTGGAAATGGATATGCTCCCGACCAAAGACTTTGGTTCACCCTGGAGACCGTTTCTGCGGATAACAAAACAGACATCGTCGTCTCTGAAATTGTCGGGAAAACCGTATCGGGCGCGTGGGACTCACATCTTAGGCCATCGAATAAAGTCGAGGCCGACCGGGCGTTTGATGCTTGCGTAACACCATTCGTTGATCGAATTAAAGCCGATCTGAATTAGGCAGCCCAGCGGTATTGCAGTAGATCCCTCTTCGGATACTTGGCGACACAGACCCGGTTCGACTGGTTCCCTCCGAGCACCGTGATATGCGTCTCATCCGAATCGAGATAGAACGCAACGTGACCTTGCCAAGCGCTCGAACCGCGCTTAAACACTACGATTGCGCCGTACCGAGGTTGGCTAAGTTTTAATCCCCATCCGAGCCAGCTTCGTGCGGCGGCAGAGTTTGACCCTTCAATGCCCGCTTGCTTCATCACCCAGTTAACGAAACTCGAGCACCAGGCGACCTCGTCATCGCCTGCTTTTAAACTTGTCGTTGCGTGATAATCAATTATACGTGGGTCATCTTTATCGCCCGCGATCTCCTTGGTTCCGAGCTCATCCCAGGCGATGTTCATCCATTTGTGCGCCGTCATGGCTTCCACCTTTCACACTTGTTGATGAGTTCCACGCCGTCGCTGTATATGCGCGCATACTCGTCGATCGTGATGCAGATGCGCCCCTCAAATTCTGGGCTGTCAGAGCGGATCCTCTTGTTTCCCCTGATAAGGGACTGAGTCTCGTAATCAGTCGTATACGGCCGCGCTCTAATGACAAACTCAGGTGCGTTTGTCGGGCAGCTCGCTACTCCCATCGTCCACATCGCAAGTGGAAGAAGGATCCATTTTCTTCTCAAGGCGGCAAAGAGCATCTGCTTTCGCTTTAAGTCGGGCGTCGTCATCTTCGATCTCGCTTGCTTTCTTGAGTTCAGCGGCGGCATCGGCCGCCCCCTTCTTCTTCCGCTCAAGCTCTCGGCTCTTCTGCCATTCTTTAATAAATCGGATTACGGTTTCGCCGGCCGAGATGATGGCATTGATTGCTGAGGCAACCTTGAACCAATTGAGCGGGTTGAGAACTTTAAGGAGGAGGCCGAGCCATGCCATTACGCGGCCTTAATCGCTTTCGCGGCCTCAACAAGCTTCATGAACATCTGCTGAAGTTCATCAAGCGAGAGGTCTTTGATCTCGTCATCGATGTCCGCAAGGCCAGTGAACGCGTCGATCAATACTTGCGGGCTCTGCATCACTTTGAAGACCACAATGCCGTCGGCCGCCGTGATTTCGCCGTCTTTCAAAACTTCCTTCGCGGCCACGCCGATAACCTTGATGCCTTCGGCCAACTCGCTCATTTCCTTGATGCCCCTTGCTTCTGCCATATCTGAAACTCCCTTCATAATTGAGTTCAGACTATCGGAAGCGGCGAGCGCGAAAGAAATTATAATTCAAGCCTCGCTCGGCATCGGGATTCGAGAGTTATCGTCGTAGACCCACGTCAGCGCATCGTGCTGATCTTGTTCTGATACTTGTCGCAGGTAGCGCGTCACATTTCGTGCTTCGGTATAGTATCCCGTCGCCTCGGAGAATTGACCGCTGCGCGCGGCGATGTTCCCAAGTGATCTAAGAGAGTGCGCGATCCCACGAAGTGCTGATGACTGGCCCGGACGAAGCTCTAGGACCTTTTCAAAACATTTAATTGCATCGTGAAACTTGTCGTAGCGCATGTGGAGGTCGCCCGCGAGCCCCCAGGCCTCTGGTGAATCAGGGCAAGACTTGACCGCAACGTCGATGACGTTCTCTAAGACGGATTTAAAAGAACCCTTGTGAAACTCCGCCCTCTTCCCTTCGTAGCGCGAGACATGAGCCTCGGGGAAATCCGGCCACGTCGCAATCGCATCGTCGAACCGGCCCTCGAGATAGGCGATCCCCGCTCTGTGTATACGCTCAAGTTTTCCGAGAATCTCATCGGGACTTTCGTAGGCCGGAGGATCGTTAGCAACCCGCTCGTCTGCTACGCAGAGATACGTGTCGTCATACATCGAGTTATTGTAGCGCACGATCTTGAAACCGCATTTATTCAAAAGTGTCTCAAATAGAGTACGCGTCCAAACGTTGATGTGATTCGGATGGTAATAGTATTCGAGGTCGAAGCCCGAGGCCCCAAAATTTGTCATCCGGTTTAACCAGGTTGGGACACTGATGTAGAGATATCCGCCCGGCTTAAGCTTGCTCCGATAGAGCATAAGATAGCGATCAATATCGAATTGATGCTCCGCGACCTTATAAGAGCAAATCAAATCGTAATCGCGCGAATGATCGAATTCCTCGGTGAGGTTCAGGCCAAATTCATGGAATGCGTTTCGTCGATAGGAAAGCGTGAGTTCAGTTCCGTAGACCTCGGCGCCAGGTACGACTTCTTTAAGGTAATTCAAGAACATCCCATAGGCAGCACCAATCTCGCAGACAACGGGCCGAGACTTACCCGCCTCTGCCCATTCGTCAAACAGCGGGCGAAGAAACGCATTGTGGTAGTGAAGTTTGCGCTGGCCGGTGAAAAAGTTCGAGACCTTCGGCGGATTTCGATAATCCTTTCGATAATACTGCTTCATTTCATCTTCAGATTTCCACTTCGAAGGGTATGAGATAAAGCCGCACTTCTTGCACATGCACATGCCTTCGGCTTTAATCCGGAAGCGGTCGACGTTTTCCCAGTCGTTTGAGTCACAGATCACGCATCTCATGCCGCAGATTCCTTCTTTAAAATGTGTCTCAGTAGCTTTGTCTTTCTCATGAGTTCGAAAAATTCAGTCGGCTCGATAGCCTGATCCGCGTCTGATAGACTGTTCTTCGGGTCGTAGTGAACTTCAACAAGCATTCCGTTTGCGCCAGCAGCAATCCCGGCAAGTGTCATGGGACTTACGAGGTCTCGGCGACCCGTCCCGTGTGACGCATCGACAATAATCGGAATCTTTGTGATCGCCTGAACAGCAGGAATCATGCTGATTGATAAATCCCAGCGCACATGATTTGCGTGTGTTGCCGATCCGCGCTCGATAAGAATCGGCTTCCCGCCCGACGCGATAATGTATTCAGCAGCGCCGAGCCACTCGTCTAGGGTCGCGCCAGGATTTCGTTTCAGAAACACGGTCTTTCCTGTTTTCCCTAAGCGACGGAGCAGCGTATAGTTTTGCATCTGCCGCGCGCCAACCTGAACGCAGTCCGCGTTCTCGAGAATGAACTCAAGCATTTCCGGCCGATCATACTCTAAGATCTCAATGATGTTTCGAAGTCCATTCGCCGAAGCTGCTCGTTTATACGACTTAATCAGATCGCGATCGACCCAACCAAAGTTTGCCCCTGGATATGTTCCCGCGCGGAAAACGCCGCCTCTCAGATGTGTGGCGCCCGCAGACGCGACGAGAGACGCGATCTCTTTAATCTGACGATCGCTCTCGACAGAACATGGCCCGGCAACAACGATAAACTCATCTTCATCTTGTGTCGGACAGTAATCGATTACGCTCGGATACTTCGGGGCCGGGCCCCACGTTCGACGCTGGGCGAATTCGTTTTTCATTTAGTAACTCGACTTTCTTAAGAACTTTTCGAACTCTTGATCGCGTTTCTTCTTAATCTCTTTCCACTTTGCCCTCGCATACTCGGAGTCTTTTGATTTTAGTGAATTGTCGAGGGGCGTAGGGTACTTCGCCCGCAAGATTGCTTTAAGCGTGTTCTCGATCGACTTAAGAAGTCGAATGTAGAACTGAATAATCTTCTCGTCGTTAAGCTTCTTCTTTGAAAGGTCATCCATGCCGGCCTGAAGCGCATACATCATCCGGCTTAACCTTGCTACGTTGTGCGACTCGAGACACTCAGTAAGAAACTTATTCCATCCGTTTGCGCTACCCTTTGCATACAGCGCGAGAAGGTCGATCGAGTTATGCTTTCGCATCTATTTCCTCTTTGATCTTTGCCCGCTCTTCGAGGTTCGTTTTACTTAACGAGTCCGGCCGCTGTGTATAGAAGAAAGTTGGCGAAGAAAAGTACCCGATTTTGATCTGATCTTTCGCTCGCACGAAGAAATCTAGCCCCTCGTAACCGCGAAGTCTTTCGGTGAATTTAACGTGGTTCACGGCGCGTGTGCGGAAGATCGCCCCACCAACATGATGGCTTTCCGAACCCGGTTGAACCTTTGTTTTGCTGCCGAAGTAACAGTCTGGGTAAACGGCATCAAGCCCTTGGGATTGAATGCAGTTCAACATCTCTTGAGCGGAGAAAAACGAGGAAAAATAATCGTCCGCGTCGAGACGCATGATGAACTCGGATCTTGCATTCTTCAGAGCGATATTCGACGAGCTCGCAAGGCCAAGGTTCTCTCGATTCCGAATCCATCTTGCATTCGGGTATAGCGTGCAAAACTTTGCTATTAGCTTCGTCGTTCGATCGGTCGAGTGATCATCAACAATGATATACTCGAAGTCGCGAAATCCATTCTGCGACGAAACGGAACCCATGGCGCGCTCGATAAACTTCTCACCGTTATAGACGCACGTATAGAGCGTCAGCCTTGGAAGCCGATTGATCTTCCGGGCCCACGGATTTGCTTTTAAGAACTCCAGCGCGTCCTTAGTTGTGCAGTCGTTTCCGCAAGACGCCAGTATCAATTCCATTAGACTAAGATCTTCAGGAAAATCGATTAGCAGCCGGTCGTCTTGAGATTCGCTTCTGGCCTGAATTTGAAAGATCTTGTCCGTGACTGATTTTACGGCGTAACCGATGAACTCTACGTTCTTGTACTTTTCCGCCGCTGCCCTTAGTGCGCGGAAAGATATAACTTCAAATCCGGTTCCGGCCGCAAAGCCGGGACTGAAGCAATAGTCGGCATCGATTGGTAGGTCTTCGATCTCAGACAGCAGGTCGCTGACGAAAATCTTGTCGTGACTGACACGCACAACGCGATCGAGCCCATGGTCCTTGGCGGCCTGGTACGTCCTCGCAAGCGGATCGTTGGGATGGCCTATCGTAAAGCCGAGTGGCGGAGCATCCTCTCCCAGAGCATCGGTGATTGGTTTTAGATCTTCTTGAGGCAACGCAAGAACGACCGGAAGGCCCGTGCGCTTTAAGCGCCGGACCAGATGACGGATAAGTGGAACGCCATTTATCTCGCGTACAGCCTTTCCGGGCACACGAGAAGAGTTAAGACGAGTGCAGACAACGATTCCTGTTTTCATGAGTTCCACGACGGGCGAAAGCCCTTGTATGATTCGAACGACGAGCAGGTTTTGCACGGGTCTAGTTTAAACGCCACGCCCGACTTAAGATCTTTCCGAAGCTCTCGGGCCATTGCCGAGTTAAAAATCTCTTTTACCGAACTGTCCTTGATGTTTCCCAGATAAAGCTGATCGGAGATCGAAGGACAGCAAGGAGATGCGTTGCCATCATGAGAGAAAATCAGTCGCACGTGCGCCTGCAGACAGGATTGCCGCTCTTTCGGGCGCTCGAGAACCGCGATATCCGAGATCGACTCGCTACGCCTTCCCTCGACCACATTGCGAATACTGACCGTCGCCGATGGCCAGCGCTTCTTTACCTCGCCCTCAATGTCCTCTTCAAGGTTCCGCGCGGTTCGGACCGCCTGTATCACGAGCTCGGTATCTTTGCGCCTCGGGTGATGATAAAAAAGATCAATATTCGTAAGCGCTTGATGGTACCGCGCGCCCGCCCGCTGTGTTTCGAAAACATCTTTGATAAACGAATCGAAAGAAACCTTCACCTTCGTTTGGTTGCAGAGCCCTTCAAAAATATCCTCACGATGACTCGGAAACTTAAAATTGGAGTTCGTCAGGCGATCAATAAATGTCGAACCGCTCGCCAGGCTTTTCGCATAAGCGGTGATCTCAAGAAAGTGCGGGTTAAGAGTCGACTCGCCCCTCCAGTTAAACTTTAGACTAGGCACGCCGAGATCAGAACATTGCTTGATGATCTCGAAAGCTGTGTCACGCGCCATCATGCCGCGTTTAAACGGGACCTTGTCCGGCTCTGCCCAATAGCAATAACCGCAGCGCTGATTACAGGCAGCGGCGAGCTCAAGGGAGACATCTACGGGCTTTCTAAGCGGCAAGTACCGACCGAATCGGTATTTGGCTCGATAGATCGAATATGCGAGCGACATATCCGGATTAGATTCGGCGAAAACTTAAATCGCAAATTATAATTTTAAGCCATGGCAATCAAAGCTCGTACGCACAAAGGCGCATAGTGAAGGCGTTGGCCGATGCTCCAGTAAAACCCTGTCGAATTGTACCATAGAAGGTATGGTTTCCTGCGCTCGGGAAGATTATTCCATTGACCGCGCTTGCCGGCATGTCGATCTGATTCGCTCCACTATTCACTGCCGTTGTCGTGAGGTTCAACGGAACAAACTGGACCCTCGTTTGTACAGCCGCCGTAGATGTGCCGTTTTGTACTATCTCAACCAACACGCCAACCTGCAGCGCTGACGTGGTATTCGCAGCCCCGCGGAAAGTTGACGGTATTCCTGCTGGGATAAACCCGATCCAAAGAGGACGCTGACCCGTGCACGATATTGTGATCGTAGAACTTGGAAGCGCGTATGCTGCTGTAGTGACAATACCAATCGCACTAATGGTAGGGCTAATCGCAATGCCTCCTGTAGCAGCGGTTGTCGTCGCAGCACGCGTTGGATGGGCCGTGTACGGAAGCGTTCCGGGCGCAACCGTTTCCCCGTCGAAACCTGTCGGAAGGACTCGCGCAGACGTCGTCCCGCCAAGCCGAAAGATAATCGCCCCTGCGGTAGGCGACGAGGTGAGTTTTTCAAACGTCAGCGAACCACTTGCCGTTGCGTCGTCGTAGATCCGATAGCCCGACGTCGTCTGGCCAAGGTACATCTCGCTCACGTAACCGTTTCGCCAGCGATGCTCGGTCGAGCCTAAATCATGAGTAAGGTTCGAAGCCGTCGCAGTATTCGAATTAATTGGGACAAGCGTACCTCGGTGGTTGTCGAAGTTCGCATTAACTTGGCTAGCTCGCGCCTTTGTATTTGCAGTGAAGGTATTATAAGCGGTGATCGTTGTTGGCATAATTTCCTCACACGCGAAGTCTGATCAAAATACGTCTTAGGTCTTTCAAGTATCTTCTTATGCCGCCGATGTCCGTTAACGTGTCGGGGTCTAGATCCCTAAGTTTTTGAAGCGCCTCGCGGGCCTCCTGGTCGTTGCGCTTGTCCGCATCGGCAGCCGCGTTCCATGCAGCAATAATCTCATTTTTCCTCTGGAGATTCACAGCTGGAACCCCGCCGACCAGATCGATCCAGTCGCCGTTCTCTATCTGACCGGATTCGTCTTTAAGAGCAGGCCCGATTACTGTCAGGCCAGCAAAGTCCTTTTCGGGATCAATTGACCAACGATTTACAAGTTTGCCTGATTCGGTCTTTATCAAGTAGAGCACCTTAGCCCCCCCATCCGACGATCGGCACGACGTAGGTTAAATCAATATTATCATTGTTCGCGAACGTGAATGGTACCGACTGAGTTACCGCGACCATACTGTAGGCTACCGCTGTACTAAGAGACCGAACCTCGACCGAGGTTGTGTTATTATAATAGGCTGCCGCAACACCATTGTACGAGCCAGAATCAAGAATTTTTCCATATCCAAGTGACTTGGCTCCACTTGCCGAGACAAGTTTCGTGGTATCAATCGTGTAGCCCGACGGCAAGTTGACAATCAGGCCCGTAGACGTTGGCGCGCCGCTAAGCTGAATCTGAGTTTGAATTTCCATCGAGTCGCCAACCCTGCGCCATCGACCAACGTAGGTTGTATTCGTCGACCAAGTGCCCGTGGGAGTGAAGGTAACCCATTTCGAAGGAATATTACGGCGCACAATTCGGAATTCGGATGACGCGCGAACAATCGCTACTGACTCGTTAAGAGTCCGCAAATACGCAGTCGTTGTTCCATCGATATTAGACCCGTTGCCAGAAATCAAAACATCGCTAGAACTCGTGTCGGTCTTCTCGATGTTTATCAGTCGTCCTATAGGAAGGCTCGAGAGTGACGGGAGTGTCGCGGTTGCTGTCCCTCCGCTAGCACTGATGCGAGCAATATCAGTATGCGATTGGATCGACATTGATCCCGTAGTTTCCGCCAAGTTGATGACGGGCGAGGAGTAACTAAAGCGCCAACGGCGATCAGTCGCGCCCAGATCATAGCTAAGATTCGTGGCAGACGAAATCGTGGGGTCGACCGGAAGAAGATGTCCCCGAAAGACTCCAAAGTTTGAGTTAACTTCGGCGCTCTTAATCTTGGTACTCGGTTGAAACGAAGTGAAGTCGCTCGAGGTAATCGTCGCTACATTCGGCATCTAAATTTCCCTCGCCTCAAATTTTGTTTCCAGTCTATCGAGATTCACATCAATCGATAGAAACTTAAATTCTGCGTCCAACAACGAAATTGCGTCGCCCGTTGGCAGTTCCCAGAAAAGATCTGTCGACGTTGACGTGGTGTCGGCGGCCCAGTCGTTCTGATCCCAAAGCGTGTTACGGCTTGTCGCCGGCGAATCATATGAAATACTAACTCGGTCGAGAATCTCGAGCGTCGGAATAAAGCTTGTTGAAAACAGAATCTCGTTCTTCAACGAAGAATACTCATTAAAGAGATCTAAAGCGATCGTCGCCGCAACGGTTGCGGTCGGAATGTAGATATTCTCGACCTTAAGAGTTCTTTCGCCAAGGTTCCATGGATTATTCTGAGGCGATACTTCGAGCGCGGACTGAGCTACTTCGTACGACGTCGAGGTATCCTCCTCGCGCCACTTGACCTCGACCCTCGAGTAATACTTTGTTAACCTCTTCCCAAAGCGATCAATGGATTTGATCGTCGTTCCGTAAGTAGTGTCAAAGCTTCCACTTCCATGGAACTGGAACGCGATTTGATCCGAGTTCTCTTCTCGAGAAACAAACTTAAACGTTCCGTTCCTGGTAACGTATGGGACAAAATTCTCCGCCTCTGCAAGCTTCTGAATCACGTCCCAAACGTTCGAGTCAATGATTCCGACCGCCGTAGAGGTGTTCAGTGTGGTGAAAACGTTCGACGTTGTGCTTATGTCCCAACCCGTCGTAGTGTTGCCAAAGAACGGTCGAAAGACATAGTTTCCTAAAGAATCGGTTTGATCGCGAAGCATCGTGATAAACTGACTTGCTGTCATGCCGGTCGAAGTCCACCCAGTAAGGTTTCGGGCGGCATAGTCGAGAAATACCTGTGTGAGCGGTTTAACCGTAAATGAGACTTCGTTCTTATTTGATAGGCTGATATCTCCCGAAATTATTCCGGTAAACAGGGCACCATCTGTATCCCATTCCGAACTGTCCTCGTCCCAGTCGTCAACGTCCCACTGCGTTTCGTTTGGAACCTCATCTCGGTCCCAGATACCGGATGCAGATAAAGTTTCTGAAACGAAGCCCGCCTCAATTCGTACAAGCGTCCGCTGCTGCGAGAGGTATCCATACCAGAGGCTTGGCTCTTCGGTCTCGGGGTTATACCTGCCTTCATCGTTAGCGAAAACGAGAGTTGCGTTAGAGAACGAAAACCGATTCGGGTACTGGGAATCAATCGCGACCTTATACGAACCCCATTTTTTCACGTCGTCAGATATATCAAGCCACGCTGACTCGAAAAGGCCCGTGTCGGATTCTCGGCGCTTAATCAGACATCGCCTAAAGACCTTCGAGTGTGGATTCCGAATCTCACCCAGAAGACTCATGTCGTCGTTTCCCGCAGAGCAATCGTGCCAGAGAATCCAGAGTTGGCGGCATCTTCTGAGTACGTATAGAAGTCGAAATTTCCCGGCCAGACGCATTCGAACACGAACTCATCCCATCCCGTGGTGGTGCCGAAAGGACAAAACACGAACGGCGTGCGCCGAAGATATATATCCTTAAGGGAGTTTCGAAAGGCCGTAGAGATATATCGAAGTTTTATCTCGGCCGAGAACTTTCTCTGGACCGTGTGAATCCTGACGCCGCCGTCCGACATTTGATGGACAACCTGTTCCGGATCTACCTTAGGCGAGTAATTGTTCGAGTTCGGATTCCTCGCGAAAGTTAAAAGCGTATCGCTGATGATCAGATGACCAATCGCCTTTTCAGAGTTAGCGACCTGAGTCGATTTCATGTCGATTGATACGCTGGTACAGTTCACGGCGGCGGCGCGCAGATAAAGAGAGGTCTCCGAGTTTGAAGAGAAATTGCTCGTAACCGTAGAGCCGGTCGTTGTCAGAGAGAACGTGTTTGCGGTCGCACCGTTGTAAAAGATTGTAAAAGACTTCAGGTTCGTCTCGAGCAGCGCAATGCGGCTCACCGAAACGGTCGCATCAAAGTTGATCCGCATCGTGACGGTCGTCGAATCATTTGCAAAACCATCCGAATAAAACTGAATCGATCGGTCTGGGTTAAGGATATTCGAAACTGTATCCGTATTCGAGTTAACGACGAATTGAGTTGTGGTCTGGCAGTAGTTTCGCTCGAGAAACTCCATTACGCTATTCGCAGCCATCAGACCAACCCCTCGTCAAAGGCAAGACTTTCATTGTTCTGACGCAGCCTCAGAAGCTCGCGGTCGACTGCGACGGCAAACTCTCGCGCCGATGACTGATCGCCAAGAAGTCCCCCGTTTACAATAATGGTAACGCCTCCGCCGCCAAGCCGAGAGCGCGCGTCAGGATCGTCAAGCGGAATCACCGCCTCATCACGCCCACCCTCACCAATGATTGCGGGCACACCGCCGTTCGTTGCGCGCACGATACCGCCCTCAGCCAGAGGCACGCCCGCAATTCTTGCAGCCTGCGCCGCCATCGCGGTCCCCACGAGACCGGCCGCAATAAAGTTGAATGGCGGAGGAAACGCAGACAGGGCCCGAGCGATGGCAACAGGAGTTTCAATTGCGATCTGGGTGATGCCCGCAGCCTTACCAATGGCCGCCAGAGTTCGGTTGTTTGCATTCTGCAGTGTCGCAATCGTGCTTAGTGTCGCCTGCCTGTCGCGGACAATATTTTCGTTTTTCTGTTTTTCAAAGGCCTCTTCCTTTGCCGCACGCTGTTGGTTTAAGAGGCCTTCTTTGTCCTTAAGAAGCTTGAGCTTGGCCGCGTTATTTGATTCAGCTTGAAACTGTTTGTCGAGTGCGGAGATCTTAGTCGCAAGTTTCTGCTCTTCGTTTGCCCCAATCTGCGCGTTCTCAACCGCCATAGCCTCGAGACGCTGCTGCTCCGCCTCGACCTGCCCAGCGAGTGCATCTTCGCGAGAGATCGTTCTCTTGTTTGCAAGTGAAGCGCGAAAATTCTCCTCGTCCTCTTTCCTTTTGTTTTGCTCGTCTTGATTTCTCGCCGCAGACAGTGCCGACATGTCTTCGTTAAAGGTGCGCCAGTTTTCCTTTACGTCATCGATGGTCGCTTTTTGCCCAGCAACCCAAGCTTCGCCAGCTTTTTTGAATTCGCCATCCATTACTAGGCTGACCGCCTTAAATGCCGCAGACAGGTCGTTCTGGACCTTCTCAACAAGGGTCCCAACGATCAGCCGCAATACCAGCATCGTTCTCGCCGCAGCGTCGATCGCAAACGCGAACGCATCCACAATGTGCTTGTTCTCCTCAAACCCAGTAAACATGCGTCCGAGGATTGCAATCATGGCCGTTATCGTCGGCGCGATACGCTCACCAACTGTTTCCAGAAAGTCAGAGAGCCGATTCTTTAACTGCTCTATTGAGCCGAGGCCCATCGCGGCGGCTTCGGCCTGACCCCCAAAGGTATCGCTAAGGCCCTTTGTGACGGCGGTCATTTTCTCTGACGAAGATGCGGCGGCGTTGATTTCGATGCCGTATCGCGCGAGCGCGTTCGTCCCCGTGCCAATCGTCTTTCCAACAAGCTCCGCTGCAGTATTCAGGTCGATCTTCTTGGCCGCAGCGAAATCAAGAGTCGCCTTGAGAACGTCCTCGGTGACCTCTTTTTGCTTCGAGAACTGTTGAATAATTGCCGTGGCCGAAATGATTTGCTCGTCACCAAAGGTCGTAACCTTCTGTAGCGATGTCGCCAGACCTAGATACTTATCCCTAAGATCGGTTGTGAAGGTGCCGGCGTTGACCATCGCTTGGTTTAAGCGGTTAGTCGCCTCTTCTTGTTCGCGAAAATTTCGAAGCGCGAGTCCGGCAAAGCCAACGATCGCTGCGCCGGCTGCGACCGCGGCGCTTGCGATGGTAGCGATTCCAAGCCCGACTTTATCAAGCGCGGAAGAACCCATCTCCTTTACTTTAAGTATTAGGGTAGCTTCCTTCTGTGCCATTACCTACCGCCTGGTCTGCGACTCTTCCTTTGATTCGCTCTCTTCGCTTGCTTTATTTCCTCTTCGATCGCCTTACTCGCCACAAGCATATCGAACTGGAAGTCGGTGTTTTCCGAATGAAGCAAGCTCGAGGGCAGCACACCGTAACGCTTCGCAATCACATCAAGTTCAATCAACTTCTCTCGTGAGAGCCGAGTGACTTCAGTTTTTTTTTACCGTACGAAAACTCTACGATTTTATCGTACAACGCATTTGCCATTTCCATATCGATGAAAACGTCAGAGATCGGAACGAGTCCCTCGCCCTCTTTTCGGCCGATTTTTGGACTGACGACCCCCGCAATAATCACGTCAGCCAAGTGTTCACGAATTTTTTTATGAGAAAGCTGCACGTCATCTTTCGCGCCCCCAGCTTGGTAGGTGTCATACGACTGCCGCAGAACGCGCGCGCCTTCGAGATAATTTAGGACATCAACCTTGCGAATAATGAACTCTACGCCCTTAATGCGCACCTTCATCTTCGCGTGAATGTGCGCATTAAGACTTTTCTTTTTAAACCAGCCGAACATATCAATAACTCGACGTATCGTTTGTCACGAGCGCCCGAATCGCATATCCGGTCGAGGTTGATGAGTCGCGAAGCACGAGTGCGGAAACTTCGGTTTTTAGAATCTCGTCCGGCCCGCCAATCTCAGGATCCGACGCCTCAGTGATGAAGATCTTCGGCATCTGAATTTTAATCCCGCGACGGATCGCGGAACCAGACAGCGTGTCGCCCAAAAACTCAAGCTCACAAGCGAGCTGAGAATTGTTGATCATCGCCGTGTAGGCGGTCGTCGTATCGAACCGCATCGTCATATTCAGCGTGATCGCGGCCACTCCGGGCGGCAATACCTGAAGAAGGTCCGAGCCTATGCGTCGAGAATCTGCATCTGCCTTGAGATTGTTTGCAATCGTCAACTCAACCGTTTGAACATGCCAGAACGACGTCGAGGTCAAAGAACCGAATGAACTCTCGACGCTCACGCGTCCGCTAACGAAGCTAAGTGGCCACTGATTTAGGTTTCCGATAGCCGTCGAAACGTCGTTTGTCGAAATCGTCGAGTCTTTTCCGATCAAAGAGAACGTCGCCTTTACCGCCTCGTCGATCTCCGAATTTAGAGTGAATTCGTTTACGCGAAGTCCGGTAAACTCGAAAATCTTTGCCGAAGCCGAGTCGCCCTTGCGAGTATTGATAGAAAGCGACCCGTGTGTAGCGTCGAAGTTTCCGAGAGTGAACGTATGCGTAAACGCACTCCCTCCGGCCGTCTCTCCCGTGGCGGTCGCAGACGTAATGGCCGCACCGCCCATCGCATTCTGAAGCAAATAAGCGGCCGCAGTCGAGCGCGGGTCGTAATGAATCTCGATATCTCCTTCGATCTTCTTACCGAGACTGATCGTATCCGCGTACACGCGATGCGTGGTGATTTCCTCAATGACCTTTGCTTCCTTCATCGTCCGAAGGCTAGACGAGATAAACTCGATTCCGGCCGTAGCGGTGACGTAAGTGCCGTAGGTCGTTTCGCGTGCGACCGCGAGATAAGAAGGGAAACCAACAAGTGCGTTCTGACCTACTGCCATTTACTTCCCTCCCTAGATAGAAGACGCAAACGCATAGTAATGTTCACGTCCAATCATACGAAGCGACCCATCGATATCGCCGAGAGCCTGAAGAAGCTCTCTGCGCTTCCTTACCTTCTCTCGCACGATCCCGGCATCTTCTCTCTTGTATGAATACTTCATTTGTGACTCAAGACTCGACATGAATCTGCCGGGCATGATCGTTTCTTTCGAGCATTGTATCACCGGCAAATTGAACGTCTTGATATATTTTTCCAACCACTCGGCGGAGAACGCGAGGTTCCCCGACGTGTACGAATAATTATTATTTAAATTGTTCAAGTAAATATGGCGCATGTAGTTTTTCTTCCCGCCGCCATCGCTATCGAAAGCGTAATATTTCCCGTCGGGTCTCCAGGAGAAGTCGTATCCGATAAGTAGAATCTTATCGTAACCGAAGAAGTTCGCACGGCCGCGGTCGTCCGACTGAGTAAGGAACACAACCATAGCGTTAGATACGTTCGTCGCGGCTGGAATCTGGTTCTGACAGCCCGAGAGACGAGAAAACTCCTGCTCCGACTTAATGATGTCTTTGTTTACGAAGAAGTACATATCTTTCCATTTCGCCTCATGCGTCCACCGCGGATTGGCGCAGACGTTCGAAAACAAAACGATATCCTTAACCTGGTCTTTCCACGGCTCGAGATACTTCTCGAAAGAGACGTTTGCGTCGCACACGAGGACGTAGGTCGGTTTAATGCCGTGATTAAGGCAGTGACCGAGTGTTTTGTCACAGACCAGGATGTCGACGTTCTCCTGAAGTTCCTTAATCGTCTCGAGGTTCTCTTCGAACGAATAGCCGTTTGCGATACAGAGTATCGCGCGGCCGACGCCGATGTTTTCGAAATCAGAAAGGTCCTTCATTTTAAACTTAGAGTGAAGTGTCGCGTGCGCGCGCCACTGCTTCGCCCATTGGTTATAGGCCGCTTTCGATTGAGCAAGAATCTGTGACTCAGATGGCATAAAAGTAAAACCTCAGTAGAAGACTGTTCCTCGGATTGTCATAATCCCGGCGCGCAGATGGACGTTTTCCTTCAATGGTTGATCGTAATAAAGTGTGTCGCTTGCGACCTGCCAAAGTACGGATCCCGAAACATTCGGAATACTGCGAAGGACAAGCTCGACGTTCTCCATTAAATAATTGATATCCTTATCCGCCGGATCTTCGTCGACGACCGAAAGCGTGTCGTTCCAGACCGCGGCGACGACGTCGACGAAGACCTCGGCCCTTCGCTTCGCGTTTAGTTGGTCCTTCGCGATGCTCGCGTTCTGCGGGCTTTTCTTGCTCACATAGCACGTTACGAATGGATAGAAAGACGCCTGAACCGGGATCATCAACGGATGAACCTTTAAGATCTTCCGGACCCGCCGACTTAGATCGCTAGAGAGATCGATCGGCGACGCGGTCGTCGTGTTAGCGGCCTGAAGCGTCGTCTGAATATTCTCTAGAATACCGTTCAGGTCGACCCGCTCAGCCATTCTTGTCCTCTAGAATCTTCGCAAGGATGGTCTCGGCCACAGTCTCGTGCGCCTTCGATGAAAGCCACATAAACGAACGCTCGGGTAAATTTCCATCGCCCTCGTCGTGCCCCCAGGCGTATGGGTAGCCGCCTTTTGTCTTCGCGTTATTAAACCAAGTAATCGCGTGAGGCTCGACTTTATACTTGGTCGGCTGAAAGCTCTGCCGAAGACGTCCGCTGAACTGGAGAATCTTATTCCCGCTGCGTCCAATCTCTTTCATATGTTCGCGATAGATCTCTGACCACGGTTCCCATGGACCCGACGGGCCGCGCTCTTGCTCGAAGTGTTCGATAACATCTTTAAAGACAACGGCAGAAATGGCGCCGACGATTCCGGCTTGCCGTTCTGGTTCTTTAACCATCTTCGCGACACGCTCCATGAACCTTCTAATCTCTTTATCGTCGAAGTAAACTTCCTGCGCCATCAGTCGCGCTCCGCATCGATATCGTCTAGCTTAGAATCATCGACGCGCCAGTTTAGCTCGTCATCTTCGTTAAACGTATTCGCGTAGTTCGAAGTATTGCACTGGATACGGTAGGTGCTGCTTACCGAGTCCGGCACGACGGATCCGGTCGAGTCAAAGACGTTGAGTTTAAACTCAGCAATCATCTTAAGGTTATTGATTGCGCGCTCGATAAGCTTTTCGCCGCGCTTTGATTCCTGACCCCTGGCCATCTGCTCATACATATAGCCCTGGCTAAGCCATTTGCAGATTGTCTGTATTACCGGAGGGGTCGAGGTTGACGTCTGAAAGTAGGACGAAGACAGGTCGTAACGCTGCGATAGAAACTTATCGATTTCGTCTTCGGCCCACTGGATGCACTCTGTCGCAAGACTGGTCGTTGCCGTGTCGAACTCTGTGCCAATCATCGCCGTCTGAAGCGACGTCGTCGTGCAGTATGTGCCCACGGCTTAACCTCACGATCAGATTCGGATCTTATTTGTCTTCTTCAGCTTTTCGACGAAGTCCTTGTTTTTCTTCACCGAGCATATGTAAACGCGATGCTTGTTTCCGTTTGCCATCTTGGAAACTTTGATCAGCTTATCGCCGTGAATCTGATACCACTCTTCTTTCACGGCGGCCGCCTTCTTCCGCGCTTCTTCCTCTCGTGCGACCTTCTTGCGATGACGCGACTGAGGAGTTTCTTCGGCATCGACTGTCGGCGTGGTCAGTTCTTCTGACATTCAGTTACTCCCTAAAGGAATCGAGACCGCCTGGCGAAAGAGCGGCCCCGAAAGTAAAGGACACGAAAACTCTTAGACGACGTCCTTGATTAGGTAGCCGGTCAAAGATGCGACGATCTTTGGCTGGAACTTAATCTGGACCTCGATGGCTTCCGCCTTGCGCTCTTCGTCGCGCCAGCGGCGGACCATCGGCATGTTCTTCATGAACGTGTAACCGCAGCTCGGCTTCATCGGCGACGGGTTCGGCGCCTTGTAGCCGACGAAAGCGATATCGCCGTAAATCTGGGAGATTGCCTCGGTCGTTCCCGGAGCACTTGTGTCCACCGATGAGATCGGGATCAAGAGCTCGGGAAGGTCGAAAAGGCCGGCCAGCATCGCGGGCGTCATTTCGCTCGTCGTGTACTTCGTGCGATCGAGAACGGACACGTGGTTCTTGCACGCAACGAAAGCGTCGCGCGGCAAGATGCCGAAGTTCGGCTTGTATCCAGAGTTCTGAATCACCGTCGTCGCCGCGGTATCGAATACCGGAATCGGGTTCGAAACCGTCGTATTCGCGTTGAACGCGTTCGCAGCCGCAAGGGAAACGTTCAGAGACCAGTTGGTCGTCGTGAACAAATCTGCGACCTTCTTCTCGCGCATACGCATGATGACATCTGTCAGCTCTTCGGTCATGTCTGCCCGAAGGTCCGTGATGTCATAGTTGTCGGCCTCTTCGTCGCCGACATAGTTCTTCAGCGCGTGATCTTCGAGAAGATACGACGCAGTCGTCACTTCGAAGTTGTGCTCGTTGGCGACGGCCTTCGGAGCACGCTTCGTTTCCGGGATCCGGAAGTTACGAACCCAGATCCGGTAAAGGTCCGAGTCCAGCTTAACCGGCATCCGCGGGAAAACCTGATCCGCAATATATTCCGTGTTCTGGTACTTAACGGAAATATTGCTAAGAAGCTTATCGACATGCAGTTGGTTAGCTAATGGCATAACCTACCTCCTTAGCTCATCCGTTACGGGATGGACTTGAAGAACGGGTTGATGAAAACGTCCGCGATGGTTCCGGTCGCCGCGACGGTCGGGCCAACCAAGATTCCACCAACGTACGAGCCTGCGGTTGCATCAACGTGAGGAATCCCGCGACCGGACGAATCCGATGCGACGAGGTTTCCGCTCGTGACGGTGTCGTTAAAGAACACCTTTGCAAGGGTTCCGGGTCCTGCGACCGGGATTGCAGAGGTCGTATCCTTAACCGTATCGAGCGTGACTCCGAAGAGTGGGCTCGTAACGGCTGCCGGATACTTTACAGTTTGCGCGGTGCCTGTTACGGCGCTCACGAAGCGGTAAGCTGCGAGCGTCGACTGCACCTTAAAGGAAAGTGGCGGAATATGTGCCATGTTAATCCTCCATCAGTGGAGAAGTGACCCTTACTCGGCTTCGGCCATAGTTTGGATCGCGGCCGACTCACGAGGGCGAACTTCTTTCGTAACAGCCTTATAGGCCGTCTTGTAGTCGCACTTGTGTTCAGCGATGTACTTCTCGATTTTTTCGTTAATAGCATCGTCTGAATTGCCGCTCTTCTTCAGACCCTCGGTCGAACCTTCTGTGCGGTTAACGTCCAAGGCGGAATGCAATTTCAGGGTTTCTTTGATCAGATCTTTTTTGCTGAGCTTCTTTTCCTCGTCGCCCACTTTTAGCGCGTATTCTTTTTTGTCCGCGCCGAGGATTTCGAGGATAAAGGGCTTCATCGCCGGCGTTGCGAGATTCTCGCTAACGAGCTTATCGACGAAGGCTTCGGTTTCGGCCTTTTCCTTGGCCTCGAATGCCGCACGCTCGCGCGCGACCGAATCTTCTTTGAACTTCTTCAGTTCAGCGATTTCGCTATCCCGAGATTCGAGATCAGTCGTAAACTTCTTGAGCTGGGCCTGAGCCTCTTCGGCTTTCGCCTTTTCTGCCTTCAGTTCCAATTCAAGCTTGATCTCGTTTTCTGTAGGCATAGCCCCTCCATCGTTGTCCAAAGAAAGTTCGTACCGCCTGACGATAGCCTTATTCTCGTCCTGTTCGTAAATTTTAATTTTTGCTTCTGGGTCCAGTCCGTAGAGCGCAATGATATCCGAAAGATTCTGAACGCCAGGCAAATCGGCGCCGAGAAGAGCAACGGCACCAACAAGATAAGGATACTTCGTACCGTTTACCGTGATGTTCCAGTATATCTCGCTCGAAACTCTCTTATATGCCTTCGTCTGAATTAACTCGTAGATCTTCTCTGGAATATCGACGAAGTCGGCGACGAGCTTTTTCCCGACGCGATAGATGTTTCCGATCCAGCCCGCAGCGGGAAGACCGTCAGCCTGGATAAGCTTCTGGTCTTCCGTATGACCAAGTTTAAGCGCTGGTGTCCAGCTCTTGCTGGTCGCATTAAACGCGCGAACCATCTCATCGATATCCGCCTCGGTGTAGGTGTCTCCGTTCCATGTACCGGCCGAGAATATTTCGACTCCGTTAATCGACTTAAGGGTTGGCATCTTTATCCTCCGCTCGTCCGATTTCTGAGTTCAAGTTCGCGAATACGATTAGAGTGCGTTTCTCCGACCGACTCCTGCTTAAGCATTCGCCGCTCGTGATTCTCCACCTTCTCGATTACAACAGCGACGTTTTTATTAAGGTCGCTTACGTTATCTGCGATTGAGTTTAACTGTACTCCGACCCAGCCGACGATTACCGCTAAAGCCCAGACCGCGACTTGAAATGTAACGTCTTGAAGTTTCACTGCGTGGGGAATCCTTTCCCTTTGTTCTCTTCGATAAAGTCATCGATTGGTTTTGATCCGACTCTCGTATCAACCTCATACTCTTCGAACTTCGTAATCGGGATCAGAAGCGATCGACAATTAAAGTGCATCGGCGGAACCGGCTGCGTGCCTGACTTGAAGATTTTTCCGTCGAGTCCGCGACATATATCCGAGGTCGAATCGTCGAGAATCGCGCTGTATTGGTACGCCGTAACGACGCCGGAGTCTTCGAAGAACGCAAGGCGACCCTTGTTGAGTACCTCGGTGTGCTTCGTGCGCGCATACCTCTCGATTGAAACCAGCGCGTCGTCGTAAAGCTGTTCGCCCGCTAGAGATACGACCGACGAAAGTGGCCGTCCGTCCTTAATCGCCGCAATTACTTCCTGGCGAGCCTGCTTCGTGAGCTGATATTCCCAGTCTCCGATAAAATTGAATAGTTCCTTCTCGAGAAGCTCGAGGAACTCTGATTCAGGCTGAGGAAGCGCGTAGACGTTCTTAAACAGCTCGCTCGAAGCTGTCTTCTTACCCTCGTTGTAAATGTCGCGAAGGCTTCGCTTAAGCATCAGCTTGAGTTCGTTCTTTCGTTTAAGCCTAACGGAATCGAGGCGTCCGGCATCACCGCTCTGAATGACCTTCTTCTTCGCGATTTGCTCTAGCATGTCGTCGATCATGAACTGAACGAGAGGTTTCGCGTCGCGCGCAATGGAGTCGTCGTAGGCTTCTAGCTGTTTTTGGATCGCTTTAAAATCACACTTCTTGTGATAGTCGCCTCGTGGAAACGCTCCGAGCTTAAATTGTTTTGCTTCGGATTCGGCTGGTTCCTTCTCTTTGTTCTCGGTCTCTTTTTTGACGTCATCCGTGACGTCTTGCCCGGCCTTGGATTTATCATCTTCTTCCCCTGGACTCTGATTTGGCATCAGCTGTGCGGGCGGCGCTTCGCGGTCGACTTCCCCTTCGGGAAACTTCACGATGCTCCGGAAGTGGTTAATTTCTTCGTCCGACGCCTTATAGAGGCGACCCTTGACGGCCTCGATCCAGATCCTTGCGCCTTCGATCGCATCCGCGTCGTTAATCGGGCGTAGCTTAAACTTCGGATAGTTGTCGACGTATCCATGGTTGTAGAACACGATCGGCCAGATGATCTCGTTGTTAACGATATCCTCGAGCGCTTTACGCCTGCGCATGATGTGTTTCACAAAGATGTTTATTTGCTCTTTCCCAAGAGCTAAAGATCCAGAGCCAGTCTGAGATCCGTGAAATCCGAGCAAATCCGGAATAAATAGCGAGCGTCCAATGAACATATTGAAAATGTTTAGGGCCTTCTCGTAAACCTCGCCGTTTGATTTTGCTTCTAAAAACTCGACCTCAATGTCTTTGGGAATAGCAAGCGCCGTCTTCGCCTGAAACTTTCTAATCGCGTTGTAAATATCCGTTACCGCCTGAGGCGGAGCATTCGTATTGTACTTCGCGATCGGCGTTGGACTTGCCGCCTTTTCTAGAAATATCGCATAGTAACGGATTATCTGCCGCTTCGTAAACCAGGCCGCATAAGCTGGGCGCAGGTCACTCTTGCCATAAGGATTTTGAAACTTGCGATTTAGCACGTAATGAATAAGCGACCTTGGCTCGACGTCAATCGAGCTATACGGCCCACGCTGCTCGTACCTCTCGACATTGCCATGGACGTCAGTATGAATAATCCACGTTGCCGGATGACGCGTCTTTAGCGCATTGAGAGTAAGAGAACCGTCCGGGCGGTTCTTGAATATCTTCTCGGTTAGCGAAAAGCCGAACTCGTATGCCGATAAGATCTCTTCGAGAGAATCGTCGAACGGAACGGAAGCATCCTCGCACAGAGCGACCTTAATATCTTCGACGATTTCGTCTTGGCCGTCTTCCTCCGGAAAAATATCCCAGCCGGATCCGATAACGAGGTCTTTTTTTAATTGAAGGCAGACCGATACCTGATCGTCGTCGAGCATCTCTTCGTAAAGTCTATAGTCGCCGGTCTTCTGATAGAGATCGTCCGGGTTGTATGGTTTTAACAGTGAGTCGGGAACATAGGAGCTCTCGGCGAAAGTCTTCTCGGCAATCCCGAAGTAAAGGTCAGCAACGAGGTTCTCTGAGTGCTCGCTCTTTGGTTTCGTCAATGCTGTCGCGGTCGCTGTCTCTGCCATTAGCACCTCAGAGTAAGATTTTGCTTCCTATGTTGTTATATAACTCAAGCCCGCTTGACTCGATACACATCTGCAAAGCAATCGCGGCAGCAATGATAGTATCGTCGTGTTTGCCGTCGGCTGCTTGAATTTTTCCATTTTCATTTACGAGTGTCAGACACTCCTGAAGAGTCTGCTCGTCGTTTAAATTATAATTTCGATCTTCGATCGCATCGATAAACGCGTCTAGCATGATCGGGCGAGTAACCTTATCAGTCACCCAGCCCGGACGCGGATCGCGTTCATCTCGCGCGGTATTCAACCATCGATGAAAGAGATTCGGATAGCGGATATGTTCGTCGAGCTCTAGAAGTACCGCGTGACCATGATTGTTTCTCTCTACTCCGAGAAGCGGATGCATCCTTCCGCCCGAGACATACATCTCGCAGAGTTTCGCGAGTTGGTCCGCAAACTCCGACGGCTTTAGGTTTCCTCGAATCGTTGCGACCTGCTGACGAGTGGTCGTATTAATCATGCAGGCCGCGGACCAGTCTCCGCCGACGCCTTCGGCAGCATCGGCCCCGACCACGTAGAAGTGATTCTTGTTATATCGCTCGAAGATCTTTATCGGCCCGTCGACTTCGATCGGCTTAGGCGCTTTTAAGAGAAGTTCTTTAATCAGAGTCAGGTCAAAAACGGCCCGCCCGCTCGCAAGAAAGCACGATTGGTCGTCCTCTGGATATTCCTGAATAAAGAGTGACTTTAGGTCCGAGCGCTTAAAGCGACGGAACGCTATCTGTGCCGGCGTAATCTTCACGCCGTAGAGTCGATCCGCCTTCTCTATAAACTCGACTTCCTCTTCTGTTAGTTCGCCTATCTCGGCGTCCGGGATCTGATACTCGTGGTGCATGTACCATGGGAAAAATAAGTTTTCGTAGGTAGAACTGCGGTCCATCCAGTCTTCGTAGAAATGATTTCCCATACCGTTCGGAGTCGTTTCGACCGTCACCTTGCCATGAAGAGGAACGGCCTCGATCGTGGCCTTTAGCCGGCTTGGGTCCTGGACAAACGCTGCCTCTGAAATGTGAAGGTTTTGAATCGTATCGCCGCGCGACTCAAGGTCGCAGTAAATTCGAGAATTGATCTCGGGGAAATACATCTCGTATTTAGAGCCGCCGCCGCGGTCAACCATCGGTCGAATTTCGTCTGGTAGAAACTTGTGAGCACGCTTCACAATTCTAAAGAGCTTTTTTATGGAATCCTGCTCGTGAGCAATAATGCAGTTTGTAACATCCGGAGTCCAGATCGTGTCGTCAAATAGGCTAATGATACAGCCCGTGCTCACGCCGAATTGGCGCGCCTTTAAGATTCGCTTGCGCTTCGATTTTGAAAGTCGAATTTTTTGCTGAATACTGTTCTCGGCAAACGTAACCCGCTTCCCGTTTTTATCGACTATCTTGTAGAGATTTGCGATCCGCCAATTCGGATCACGCAATCGGCGGAAAATGGCTCGGCGGTCGCTCTGCACGTTTTTTTCCAAGCATTCGTAAGATAGTCATTCGGACGACCGAGTCTCGCGTCCCAAGGGCGATCGCGATCTCTTCTATCGACATCCCCTGCGTTAGGGCTGACATGATGGCGTTTTTCACTTCCATGTCGAAGGGAACGGGGATCACGTTCGTCTGATACGGATCATGCATCAAGTTCACCAAACTCCCCCGGATAGGTTTCCTCTTCAAACTGATTCATGAACGCGACGAGCTGACCGTGTAGCGACCCAGAGTGACTGATCTTCTCTGGCACCTTCCCGAGCATCCGGTCGAGGATGAATGATGCCCGCGTGTAGTCTCCGGTCGAAATGGCACGGTCCAGGATATTAACAATCAAGGACTCGATAGCGGGGAGTTCGATGTCTTTCTTTAAAGCGGCAATCTCCCCCCGCGGCAGGAACGCATAGTTGTGGAGCGCGCGTTCAATCCTTTCCTTGCTCTCGGCTCGGGCCTTTTTTAGGTCCTCAGGCACCGGAGGGCGACCCGCCGGGTTACCCGACTGACCTGGAACAAAATCGCGTCCGCCTGATTTCCCGCCCTTCATTGCTTGATGACTCCCTTGTAACTCAAGGTACGGGCGAAGTTCCGCGTGTCACAAATTATAATTTCAGTTTGCTCTTGAACCGTGGGCGGATATTAATTTTAATCCTGCTATGCACTTCATCGATTCCGAAGATCCGGTTATCCCAGAGTTTCACGGCGACCCCGATTCTCTCGTTATCCCTATCGCCATACCGATCAGCTACCGAATCGCGGTTCGGTATCACAGAATTAAAGTTGCAATGAGCAAACGGCCACGTGAACGCTCAAAGGACGAACGCAAGATTAATGAGCGTGCGCGACGGTTTCTGATCCAAATGATGGACGAGATCGAGCCCGAGCTGATCGCTGAAGGACTTCTGAGGACTGACGCCCCAGTACCAACCGACAAATCGGCGTAAATATGGCAGCAGAAAAACTGATGACCGAGTATAGCCCCACGATTAGCGTGATCGGCCTTGGCTATGTGGGCCTTCCGGTCGCTGTTGCGTTGTCCAAGAAGTTTAAGGTCATCGGCTACGACATTGATGCGTCTCGGGTCGATCAGCTAAGGGCAGGAATCGACAGAACGGGCGAGATTTCCGCGGCCGAGCTACAAAGTAAAAGTTTTTACCTTACGTCTGAGGCGAGCGATCTCTCGCGGGCGAACTTTCATATTATTGCCGTACCGACGCCGGTCGACGATTCGAAGCGGCCCGACCTGTCGATGCTTGTCGACGCGTCCGAAGCACTCGGTTGGTTTCTGGAGAAGGGTTCGATCGTCGTTTACGAGTCGACCGTCTATCCTGGCGCGACCGAAGACGTCTGCATTCCTGCACTCGAAAACACATCTCGTCTTCGGGCTGGCTTTGATTTCTCGGTCGGATACAGCCCCGAGAGGATTAACCCGGCGGACACGTCACACAAGTTCGAGAACATTAAGAAGGTCGTCTCGGCGCAGGACGAGGAAACGCTTGAAAAAATCGCCTACGTCTACGGATCAGTAATTGAGGCTGGCGTACATAGAGCACCATCGATTCGCGTAGCAGAGGCCGCGAAGGTTATCGAGAACACGCAGCGTGACGTAAACATCGCTCTCATGAACGAGCTTGCGTTGATTTTCGATAGGCTCGAGATAGATACAGCTGAGGTACTCGATGCTGCTCAAACCAAATGGAACTTCCTTCCTTTTAGACCTGGTCTTGTTGGGGGCCATTGCATTGGCGTTGACCCTTACTATCTAACGCACAAGGCGGCCGAAGTTGGACATCACGCCGAGGTCATTCTCTCTGGTCGTCGAATTAACGATGGGATGGGACGCTTTGTTGCACAGAAAGCGCTTAAGCTTTTTGCCGCAAGTCACTCAGCGAAGCCTGTTCGCGCAACCGTCCTTGGGGTGACGTTTAAAGAAAACTGTCCCGACATCCGAAATTCGAAGGTCTTCGACATTATCAGTGAACTAAAGGAATTCGGGTTAAAGGTCCAGGTCCATGATCCGATTGCGGACGTCAGCGGCAGCTCGGTCGAGCTTATGCCTCTCGATCGCCTCGTGCCAGCTGATATTGTAATTGTCGCCGTTGCTCACGAGCAATATCGGCAGCTAAGCGATGACCAAATGGCCTGGCTTTGCGGGCTCAAGGGAATCATCTTTGACGTGAAGTCTATCCTGTCGCGCGAGAGCCTACAGGCAAAAGGACTCCATTACTTTCGACTTTAGGTTTCCCGAACAGATCATAGAGACCGTCGAGAACCGAGTACTGTGGCCGATACCCGAGCTGTACGCGCGCCCGAGAAATGTCGGCCAAAGACGACTTGATGTCACCATGGCGCTCTTGTCTTCGAACGACCCGTACGATCGATTCGTCAATTCCAAGAACACTCATCATCATCAAGAGCAGCTTATTTAGGCTCGTCGTCTCGCCACATGCGATGTTGTAAGGGGCTGAGACGCCTGGCGCGATCGGCGCCTTGAGTGCCAAAAGATTCGCCTGAACGACGTTTTTCACGTAGCAAAAATCGCGCGACGCTTCGCCTGTTCCGAAGATCTCGATCTGCTTTCCTTCTTTCAGCAGATTGGCCCATCGAGCGACGACTGGGGCATACGCTCCGGAGTGAGCTTGTCGATGACCGAATACATTGAAATATCGAAGACCGATTGATTTTACGCCGTACACGCGCGCGTACGTGTCCGCGAGAGACTCTTTCATTTGCTTCGAGAGAGCGTACGGCGAGAGTGCCTTACCCGTACTCTGCTCGCACTTCGTCTTGAGAGGATCATCACCATAGACGGAACTCGACGAAGCATAAACTACGCGCTCGACGCCGAATGTTCGGGCCATTTCAAGCACGTTGTTGAGGGCTTTCACGTTGTTCTCGATTACCTCAACCGGCATTTCCATCGACCGCGGCACGGAACCAAGGGCAGCTTGGTGGCAGACATGCGTGATCGGCTCACCTTTGTGTTTTTGGCTCATGAAGATATTTCGCAGGGACATGCCGTCGCAAAGGTCCGCAGTGAAATAGGTGAACTTGTCTTTCCGATTGAACGCCTGCGACATGTTCGCATAGAAGCCGTTCGAGAGGTTGTCGATGCCAACAACTGAGTGGTTTTCTGCGAGCAGCGCATCGGTGACGTGTGATCCGATAAAGCCAGCACATCCGGTAACGAGAACTTTCAAGACTCCTCCGAGAACGCCCGCATCGAAACCCAGTAATGAAAACCACTGAAGAACAGAAGCGGATAGAAATTGTAGTTCGATAGTTCGTCCATGCGATAGAACGCGCCTGCAAACGCGAGTGCTGTCGTAATCGAGACCCAGAAAAACATGACACGTTTAAAGTCCAAATAGCGTCTAACGGACTTCATGGTCTTCGTGTCGCCCGTCGGAACCCATGCGACCATCGATCCCTTAAGCTTGTCCCAAAGGGCAAAGAGGTGCGCATAGTATGAGACTTGCCGGGCGGAAAGGACGTATGCGCCAAATGGTGCCCGGCCCCACATGGCAACGATAAGGACGCCGAAGATAAAGCTCGGCAACGAGAATAGGTAGTTGTACCAGAAGACGTTTTCAGGATGGAACCATACGACGATGAGCGCCGGCAAAGGCGTTAAGATCACCGAAAGTGCTGTTGCGACGTAATAAAACATGCCGCTGATGTAACACAGTCGAGTCATGAAAGACGGAAGCGGAGTCGTCCAGAATTTCTTAGAGAGAAGCAGAGACGTCGACCCCGTACACCACCGAGTTTGTTGAACCCAGTAAGCGGACATGGTCTCGGGACAGATGCCCTTAGCGAGATTTAGAGGAAGATACTTTACGCGCCAGCGGTCGACGATCGCCTGCCATCCCGTGTGAAGGTCCTCGCTATACGCTATGGGATAAGTTCCTCCGTGGGGCGCCAGCGCCGCTCGACGGTACAGTGCGCAAGTCCCAACGCAGATAGAAGCACCCCAAGTATCGCGATTAGTTTGCACCATTCGATAAAAGAGCTCTTGCACATAGGCTGCCCCCTTCTCGACCCAGGACTGTCCGGCTTTAAGCTCGAAGTATTGCGGCGACTGTACGATCGCAAGGCCGGCGTCACGATTAAAGTACGGGACCATTTCCTCGAGCATGTCGGGCCGAGGACAGAAATCAGCGTCGAGGATTAAGATCAGTTCACCTGTCGTACGCGCGAACGCATAGCGAACGTTTCCGGCTTTTTTTAGTTCGCCGCGGTTCGGACGAGCGATGTAGTTAAATTCGAAACGATCAGCAAGCATCGCGACTTCCGTGCGATGCGAATCGTCTAGGACCCAGACGTGAAGTTTCCCCTCGGGCCATCGAAGGGCGCGGACATGACGATAGGTATTCTCGAGAACCTCGAGCGGTTCGCCACAAGACGGCAAGTAGACGTCGACGGAGAGATTATTTGTGATCGTATTTCGTCGGACGTCTTCGTGTTTCGTCAGATCAAACGGTTTCCCGAAGACGCCAATCCAGTACGAAACGCCAAGATAGAACGCCGTAATGATCGTAAACGCGACGTAGACGACGAAGTAATTGTGATGAACCGCGAAAATCGCCATCCCGGCGACGAGCAGTAGGAACGAGACGAGGCCCCATCCGTAGATAAGCCACTTATTCTGGTCAACGTAGAGATACTTCTCGTGATCATTCGGCGGACTTGGGAGAATCATTTCGACTTTCGTATGCTCGCTAGATCGATTTGATACTCTTTAATCTTTCGATAGAGAGTCGCAAACGCGATTCCGAGATCGCGTGCCGCTGGTCTTACGTTTCCCTTATGAAACGCAAGTGCGTATTCGATTTCGTTTCGCTCTGCTTCCCTTAGCGTAAGTATCCCGGTTTCACGCGCCATCTAGGTTACCAGAGCTTATACGCGACTTTTACGTAGGCGCTCGCTTCCCGGCTCGCCCCGATTTCGCGCGCCGAAACGTCGGTCCAATCGACGGTCGAGACGCCGATCGCTCCGCCCATGCCGACGGTCCACTTCGCTAAGCGGTAGTCGACGCCGGCCTTCATGCTTGCCCATTCTTTTCCGTCGTGTGTTTCGAGCGGTCGGCTACCGGCCCCGACCCATGTGCTAAGGTAAAACGGACCCTTGATTTGCTGATCGATCGCAAGCCCGATGATCGGGTAAACCTTCGACTCTCCCTCGAACGTATGAGCACTTAGCGAGAGATTCGCGCCGGCAAGTGCAATGCTGGAACTCAAAAACGCAAAGACGAAAGCAAGAAGTACGCGCATATAAAAGACTCCTCTTTGGCTCTAGAAACGGAGTCTAGAAGAGTCTTGTGCTGTTTTTAGAATTATAATTTCTGTTTTGATGCGCGCGCTATCGCTGTTTTATCGCTGCTCAACTCGTACGTTATCCTCGACCCCATCACTCCCGCTCACGGGTGGCCTCCTTCCATACCTGCTTTGTCAGATGCCATTGACCACACCATTTGCATTCGTATGCTCGCTGCTTTACAACTCGCCCCATCCTCAAGGCATCTTGCTGGGAGAATCCTTTTTTCTGTCGACACGATCGGCGCACCCAATCGTCGTACTTCTTGAGAACTGTGAGCTTCCAAGCTTTGACTTGATGACCCTTCATCCCCGCCCGCCCTTCAGCCGCTCGAGTTCGGCCTTGAGTTCGTCGATCTCTTTTTCGAGATCCGCGACACGGTCCTTAAGATTCCACTTCTCGGTGCCCAAGCGCTCGGCAAGCCTGTCCCTATTTGCCATCAGTTCTGAATAATCTCTCTCGAGCTCACCGATGCGTGCCAACGCCGCTTTCAGCGCAGAACGCTCAGCCGGACCAAGACACGTCATCACTTCGCCGGATGCCATGCGAGCGACGAGGCCTAGTTTCAGATCCTTATCGATCTCACTTTCAGTCCGTAAGTGTGACGCGCTCTGCGGCTTACTTAGGTTTTGCTTACACCCCGCCTCGTGTGCCCAAGCTTCAATGTGCTCCTCAAACGCTTCACCGCAAAAGCTACAAGAATACGTGGGCAAGTGAACGGGGCAATAATTTGGGCAAATGCATGACTCCTCTACCATCTCCGACCGAGCCACTGGAGGGGATTCTTCGCGATCGAGGCGGTCGAGCACCTTTCCTAGCGCATTCACTCCTTGGCTAAACACCTCCCAATCCTTATTGAGATGTGCCTTTACAAACAACACATACGAGTAAGCGACATCGTGGCGAAGCGGGGCTGTGCATTCCATACCTTCGTCCGAAGACGTTTGGGTGGATTCTCTTTTCTCACTCATACGCTTCCCTTCGGTTTCGCGATCTCCTCGCGCAGGGCTCGAACTTCTGACTCGGCCTTCTCCGCACGCTTCCAATCGATCTCTTCTTGTTGATCTTTTTCGGCCAGCTTCGCCTCGTACTTCGCCGTCAGGATATTGCGCTGATCAGTCCAGCCTTTTGCGTACCCGTAGTTAAACTGAAGCCCATCGCCAGCGTCCATTTTGGGTAGCTCCATCTCATCCCCCATCGCGAGCAAGATGTTGTAGAGGATTGTTGCACCTTCGATTTGATGACGAATCTTGCTTCGACAATTAGTCAGGGCGTTGATATCGGTTGCGCTATAGATGATCTCACCTCTTGCGTTCAGTCCGAGGTTCTCTACGCCAGCATTCTGTTCGGCCAGCTTCTCAACCTTCTCTTTCAGTTCCTTCGGCAGTGTGTGGGTTGGGGTCATGGCTTGTCCTCTACATCGTAAATCACGGCTTTAACTGACTTCACTACATCCATTCCAAGCTGAATGTCCGGATGACGAGTGAGCTTGTAGCCACAGACATCGATAAACTGATCAACCTTGTCCGCAGGTATTCTGACCGAATAGTAAACTGAGGTGCGCGGAGCATACTGAATCTGCTGAATGTACGTACTTTGGATGCTCGAGCCCGTTATCAGAACGGCCTTCATAACACGCGCCATCGATTTCTCACTCATCGACGTCCAGGGCGGCCCGGCTTCTCCAACCGTAAAATATTCGTATCGTCGCTCCATCACCCTTCCCCCTTCCGCGCGGCTTGGAGCTTGGCTAGGGTGTGAGTACCGGATGCGCAGCACATATCACATGGTCGAACATCGTTTTCGCATTTCATCATAGCTTCGATTGCCATTTCCAACTCCCTGACGACCGGGCTGTGCTTGAGCGCTGCGGACCAGCCGCGTTTGAATGCTTCTTGCTCAGGTCCAGGAATAAATTCCCAGCAACAATCCTCCATCACCTCAGCGTCAGTCTTGGGGGTCATGGGAGGCCTCCAAATCACTCAGCACAAGAGGCTCTACACATAATTCGAGTGCGATGCTCTGCCAGGCAAAATCAAGCTGCCCGGTAATGTCTGTTGCGGGAAACAATGCCATCTGTGTTGTCTTGCCGTTTCTTCTAAATCTCAAAACCGGATAGGCCTCTCTGCCGTACGAGTATTCTTTCATCAAAGTGACATCAATATCGTTCGCGTACGCCCATTCGAATACGCGCCACATAACCTTTGGTGTTTCTTCAAATCCCAGGCTCATCCCTCACTCCCCTCGTCGGCGCGGATGCCGTGTTTGAGATCTCGCTCTTTACGTGTGAGGCGGGTCATTTGGAATCCTTTGGAACCGTCCATGAGATACAGCACCAAGGGCAGTAGAACCCCGGAAGCTTCTTCAGCTTGCCTGCAACAAGAATGTAGCTTGCATCTTTCATCGTCTCGACATCATCCTTCTTGCACTTCGGACACCTCATCTCGCCCCCCGTTTACTCTTCCGATACATGCGATGGATTGTCTGCTGCCTGTCTTTCCCAACCGTCTCCTCCGCACGAATCAGATCGACAAGCCGAATTACTTCCTTGATCTGCGCGATCGGGAGGTTGATCTTGCCGCCTTCTCGGCGTGCGATTTCCACTGCGAGTTTGTTTTTGTTCATGCTTCCTCCTAAATTTTGATTCCAAGTTTCTCTGCCACGTCCTCGATCGAGCGGGCGACGAAGCCAATGCCGCCTTGCTCATTCCACGACTCAAGGAATGCCTTCTGCTCTGGACTCACGCGGCCCTGCTCGCTCTTCACTTCAATCGCAAGCGGCTGACCGCGATAGATGCCGAGGATGTCTGAGATGCCTTTCGTGTGATGCACCGACTGCTTCTTGCGGTATACCTTCTTCGTCGGATCAAAGATGCCGATGGTGTCGACCTTGAACGCGAACACTCGGCGGAGTGCGAGAAATGAGAGAATGCTGTTCTCAATCTGCTTTTCGGTCATGAGTCTGCGCTGTCTTTCTTTGGTGTGCAGAAATGTGGTCATGCTGATCGTCTCCCTTCTGCACAAATTCGCTTCATTTTCGCGATTGCATTTCCCTCAAAGATCCACTCCTGAAACATCGCCATTGCCGCAACAAGATGACGGAACTCAGGCGCGGTTTTGAGGCGCTTTGCCTTTAACTCCTGATCGAGCCAAACCCATGGGATGATCTTCCATCGAGTCGGAAGAGTTCCTTTGGCGCCGCCGTTGGGACCAGCTGCTGTTTGAAGGTAAAAGTCAGGGCGGCGGCCGAAAGCCTGAATGAACTGCGAAAGTGTTATTCCTTGTATCGTTCGGCTTGCGATGCCGAGAGCTTGCATTCGCTCTTTGATGCATGTCCGGTTCCCACGTCCGATCCGTTCAGCAATCCAGTCACGATTGCGGAGACCAGCATGCCGGAGAAGAAATTTGAGTTGCGCGGCCGACCAAGGAGAATGGTCTCTAGTTTCTTTTCGCAAGTGTTTCAGGCGAGGATCTAGATACGAAGCTGACATCAACGATTTCATCTCTCGTTTCGTCAGTCCAAACTTCTTCCGCGTCTCTTCAAAGCTGTGTCTGAGGAAGTATCTCATCGCGGGCTCGCGCAAATGAGCATGCCTTGAGTTCCATTTCCCAAATCGATCGCGTAGCGTTGCCCGTGTCGATTGCAGGCCGAGTTTCTTCGCCTTCCATCGAACAGACTGCGGTGTTTTGCCAAGCGCTTCGGCGATCTCTGTGTAAAACATTGAGCCTTTGCTCGCCAGTTTCCGAAGCCTGTGTTCATCATCTTCAGACCAGCCGTATTCAGTCTTTTTCACTCAAGTACCTCGCGGCCTGAATGGCGGTCTTAATCGTGATATTCAAATTCTGAACGCAATTGCACGCAGCATTCACCGAGTCTGGAGTGATCTTCTCTTTGGTCACTTCTTTCATCATGTGTTGAAGGGTCTTGACCGTATCTACCACTCC
>Ga0208784_1000071_pt1 | contig 44361 bp, 75 predicted proteins | sample DEB19_08_DNA_FD_184531 | JGI IMG/M metagenome (GOLD analysis project Ga0208784, IMG submission 184531) | Aqueous microbial communities from the Delaware River and Bay under freshwater to marine salinity gradient to study organic matter... | ecosystem: Environmental > Aquatic > Marine > Coastal ... | reverse complement strand
GCGGATACATCTACCGATTTCACGACAACGGGAAAGTGCGGGTGAGGATTTCACTGGCCGACTTCATCCTGTTTGAACTCGGGGCTTTGGAACAATGAACCCACGTCCTCTTCGCGTGCCATGGACGAGGTGAGCCGTGGGTGAGTTACGCGCCATACTAGCGGCAGGGAGTGAATGAATGAGCGACATCATCGACTTGCTGAAACTTCTCGGCGTGATGGTCGGTTCCTACTACATCGCCACGGAGCTTCTGAGGTGGTGGCACAATGACTGACCGTCCCTTCAGCGTTTCAAGTCTGGCGGAAAGGTGGGGGTGATGAAACGCGCCCCTGCCTACAGTCAGGCCGAGTTGCAACGCGCCATGAGAGCCGCCAAGAAAGAGGGCTTTCAGGTCGTGGAGTTGACGCCTACCCCGGATGGGCTGAAGATTGTGGCAAAGGTGGCCCGCGAGGATGAGCGGGAGGATACGGGGAAGCTGGACTAATGCCGCGCAAGACCTTCAAAAACGTCTCAAAGTTCACGGACGCATGCGGGAAGGTCAGATGGCGGTATCGGGTCAGGAACCGCAAGGCGGTCTACCTCAAGGGCGCGTATGGCTCGCCAGAGTTCACCAGAGCCTACGAGGCGGCAGTTCAGGACAAGCCGCTGCATGACAGCCAAAAGACGCTTCCAGGCACCATTGACGCTCTGGTGGTTGGCTACATGGCAAGCGCCGATTTCACGACACTGGCCGATAATACCAAGCGGACTTACCGCTACCATCTGGAACGCTTCCGGCGCGCAAACGGATCAAAGCCACTGCGCTACCTGACCACCGTGAACTTGCGGGACAAGATGGACACGATGGCCCATATGCCCGCCACGGCCAATATCTTCCTGAAGGTGATGAAGGCGCTGTGTCGGTATGGCGTGGACCGGGGGAAGATGCCAGCAAACCCTGCCCAGCCCATCAAGCGGGTGCGGGATCGGACGGACGGGATCGTGACGTGGACTGACGCGCAGATAGCGCAGTTCGAGAAGCGTCACCCCGTAGGCACCAAGGCCAACCTTGCCATGAGGCTGTTGCTGTACACAGCGCAGAGGCGATCAGACGTGATCCGGCTCGGCAAGCAGCATGAGAAGGACGGGACGATCCGCCTGCGCCAGAACAAGACAGGGACGTGGCTGGTGTTGCCCATCGTGTCGGAACTGCGGGAGGCGCTCGACGCCACGAAAAGCGGTGGGCTGACGTACCTTGAGACGGAATTGGGGCATCCGTTCAGCCAGGCGGGCTTCGGGAACTGGTTCCGGGATCGATGCAACGAGGCGGGGCTGAAGGTGTCAGCGCATGGCTTGCGCAAGGCAGCGGCGCGAAGACTAGCAGAGGCGGGGAAGTCCGTTCACGAGATCATGGCAATAACGGGCCACAGATCACTGGCAGAGGTCGAGCGATACACCCGCGCGGCAAGCCAAGAGCGTCTTGCGAAACAGGCGGCAGACGGCCTGAAGCGGGAACAGGAACGTGGCTAAGGTTATAACCTCTTAGCCAAAAATTTACCTAAGCCATTGAAAGACAAAAGATATTTTTTGCAGTTGGTGAGCCCAGCTGAAGTCTCGAAGTGCAATGAATTCAAAGGCTTGGCGCGGCTAAGTGCAGAAACATCCCCATTGATACGCTTGGGCTTTTAGCGATTTGGCTACGGACTGAGCGCATAGTGTGCGGGCTTCAAACGAAGCGGCCCCGCCGCCTGCGCTAACAGGTGATGGCAGGGCCTAACCAACACATGAGGGTATCATGCGTAAGGCTGTTTTCATCATAGTTGCGATTCTTGCGTTTGTCTTCGACCTGGCGATGGCGTTTATGGTCCTCGCCTGCGCTTGGGCTATCCAATGACCCGGCGCGTATTGACCCGACCAAAACACGGCTGGGCATCCACCCGTGGGGAGCGTGTAGACGCTTACCTGTCGGGGTTTTTCCCCTTGCTGATGCTGTCGGTGTTTAGCTGCGTATTGGGGATCAGCGTGTTTGGGGCGACTATCACCACCATCAACCAGCTACTGCTGCTGTAGCTGGGCCGCAATATCGGGGGGCATATGCTGACCTGAAACCAGCATTGCCCCGCCTGCGCCTGCGGTCATGGGGATGCCATACTTCTTTAGGATGGTGATTAGATTGTCATCAAATATGACGTAGTTGTTGGTCCCGCCAACACCGTCACGGGAGCCTGCGTCTTTGTACTTTATGCCTTTTACGCCTGCTTGCTTCAGCCTTTGAGACACAGCCGCAGAAACTTCTGTAGGGGGCGACAATTGAGCTCCACGACGCCACCCAGTTAGCGCCGCATATGCCGACTCCCCCTTCATGTCTGCCGCTTTTGGGCCAAGAATCTTGGATGCGTCAGCAATTCTCTGCTGAACTTCAGGCTGTGAATGAAGCGCGTCTCTCACTGCCTTCGGCTGCTCACTCAGAGGCTTATCCCAATCAAGCAGCTCATGGGGCTGGACGTTGAGGTGGACTTGGTACATGGAGCCGTCTGACGATAATTTTACGCCTGATGATTTCCACTCATTCAGTTTTGCGATAGTCTTTTTTTCCAGAGGCGAGTCCGCATATCTGGACTTCATAATGTTGCTGATTGCCTTATCAACGTCACCGTTAGCGTTCTGTAGGTAACTACTAGCCGCCCAATCAACTTCGTTATTTGGGTTTATACTTAGGGAAATGCCACCAGTTTTTGGGAACGACCATACCTGAGACCCATCTGGTGATTGGACCTTTGCATCAGAAAGAGCGTCCCGATACGCCCTTGCAACATCCTCTTTCTCAGCAAAATACAACCCATGCCCATAAGCCTGCGCCCCCTCACCCGTTCCAATCTTCGACATATCGAACTTGTCGAAGGAATGAGGGGAACCGTGATAGGCGATGATGCCGTTATCCCCCGTCAGCCCATTCAAGGCTTGTTCCCGTGAAACACTGGAAGCCTGACCACCTGTCTGTGCTGCTTCTGCTTCCAGCCTAGCCTTGAGGGCTGCTTGTTCTGCTGGAGTAGCGTCTGCGAGAAGTTCTGCAAGACCGCGCCCCTTACCCGGAGCAACGGCCATAGCCTTAAACCCCAATGGTGCAGCCGCAGCCAGACCCTTCGCTGTCGCCCCCGCCTTCACAAGAGCCGCAAGCGCAGGACCTACCGTAGCAGGGTCTGGAATGTTGACCACATCACCCAAAGCCCCACCAAGCGCCTGGACCTCTGGAGATGCCCCCGCCTGATAGGCACGGTCCCTGAGTTCCTGAGACGATGGCATCAGCGCCATAGGCACGTTTGCGATCTTCAGCCCAAGCCCGCCTAGCAGGTTCGCTGCCCTCTGGATGCCCTCTGCATTAGGGTCCGCAGCGGTGTCGAGCATGTCCTGTGCAAGACCGCCCTGCATCTTCTTGAGGCGTGCGAGGTAGGTATCCACCGCCCCGGCAAAGCCCAAGGACGGGTCAAAGCCGACATCCGTCACTGTCTTGGCAAGCGGTGTTTGCGGGGGAGCGCCCCACGGGTCATTGCGGAGAAGGTCGGCTAGGGATGGCATTTATTTGTTCCCGTAGTGAGCGAGGCACCAGTAACGAATCCACATCTGCAAATCGGTGTGACGCTCCCGCAGGGCTTCGTACTGCGCGGCGTCCTTCGCCCATAGCGTCAAAGCCTCTTGCTGGCTCAACGGCATCTTGAGCGGATTGATTTCTGCAAGGGATGGTTCACGCTGAAGCAGAACCGGGGGCGGCTGGGGACAGCTATTGGCCTGATCTAAGTGATTGCAACTGACTAGCGACAGGGTCAGGAATATCGCAGTCATGGCTTTTCGGTGCATGGTCTTGAATCGCTTTGAGGGTTGTTCCTAGCTTCTTGGCGAGCATTTCCTGGGCCTGTGTCAGCTTCTCCTGAACGGCAAGTCGCTCGCGGTCAGAGGCGACGGTACGCTCTATCTGGTTCCGAAGCTCAATCTTGGCACTCTCAAGTTGCATGGCATCTGCACGCCAGCCAGCAGCAGTCCAGCCCGCGTAGAGAATTACGAGGACGGCGACTGCCGCCCCCGCTGTTCTAAGCCAGCCCATTACGGCGTGTGGACCCAATGGGACCACGAAACCGCAATGGTTCCCATGACGCCACCAATGAGCGCCTGGGCTGAATCACCGTCAGTCATGCCCTGAGAGACAAGCCATCCAGCCCCAACCGTGAGGGCGTGGCGGATCAAGCTGAAGAAGAATTCCTTCGGAAGAAGTGCAAGCATGTTGTTTCCTTTCATTGCTAGGGGCGACTAGCGACCCCGAATGTCCGTCCTACACTTGGCAGGCGGAACAAGAAGGGCGGATGGGCCTTACCACCCGCCCGACTTCACTAGATGATGGAAGGCTCGCCAACCTGAACGGCGGCGGCTTCCGGCGAGGCAAGGCCGACAAAGTCACCCAGCGCGAACGCCAGGTCCTTCACGCCCTCGCCAAGGTCAACGTCAGCCGTCCCGGAAAGGGAGGCAGCACCTACCGCGCCAATGGTCAACGTAGCCGTAAAGCCAGTGTCCGTAGCTGCTACAACAACTTCGCCAAGCGTTGAGGAAACGACCGGGAGCCCGTCTACCTTCGCCGCGTTGCCGTTTGCGTCCACGAAACTGAACGGCACAACGACCGACTTTCCATAAGGAACGTCCATGTGTGTTACTCCTGAATGTGAGGCTGTCCGACAACGACCTCTGTTGCGGTGCTATCCTTCGCAACGAAACGACCGCACCATTCGTCTCGCCCTGTCGGCGGCCAGCCAGACCGGCCGCTTCCATCCATGAAAAGTCTCGGCGGGTCGGCGCGGCATTCGCCGCCCCGATGCCGGATTTCGTTGTAGAATCTGCATTCGCCACACTTCATGTGCGCCTCCTGTATTTCGGCCCAACGGCCACACCCCAGCGGCGGTAAATGCGCCCGCTGTTCTCAATGTCTCGCCATGAAGCGATGAACTTGTCCGCGTCTAGATACCGTCGTGGTCTTCTGGAAGAAGGGTCCACCAGGCAAACACGAGCATCGCGAATGCCAACCACAACTGAATAATGTCCATGATCCCACGACCTCCCCAAGTCAGTCTGTGATGGTTTGTGAGGCCATGCCTGATAGGCCACGATGACGGGCCATCCGCGCTCCAGATACGCGGTGAGCAACGACAGCGTCATGCGCTGCTGCTGCTTGTGGCTATACCTGTTGCGTCTCAGAAACCTTGCAATCTTGAAAGGTGATGTTCCATTTGCAGGGTCTGCCCCGCACCGCTTTTCAATGGTTTCTTCGCTGAGTGACTTTCCGTGGTACTCAAGTACCATGCGCAAGCAGGCTGGCCCGCAAGTGTAGTTTGTGCGTTGCCGATAATGCGGCACCGCAAGCACGTCACTCGCCCTGCATTATTTTCGAAATGCGGACGCCTATCTCATACAAGTGGTCATCGAGTTCGGTGCCGCTTCTTCCTCGCGAGCTAATGAAAGCCTCATAAGGAACCGTCCAGGCCCCCGTGTGATCCTGCGTGAAGCCCACAGAAATCACAAATGGCCCGACTCCCTCGTTCACCGAAAACCTTCTGTTGGGGGCTTGCATCACTTCACTACCTTCAAGTCCGGCTTTTTCCGTTTGCCCTTCTTGATCCATTGAAACGCGCTTTCCATGTATTCGAGTGTTGCGGGGGTGAGTGGCATTTCGATGCCGTGAATCTCGCGGAATATCCACATGCGCAGCGTGGCGTCGTGCGCGTGCGCGTGCCAGAACGGCAACGCCTCAACGGCTACAGTGACGGTGCGCTCGACTTCGATGTCATCAGTCATGATCCACCCTCACTCGCCTGATCGTCGTTAGGCCCCACTTGGGGTGCGTCCACCACATGGTTTGTGTTGGTGGCTCTGGCTCTGCCCGTAACTCGCTCTTGGCGTATTCGCTGAATCCAGCAAGGCACCCATTTGCAATCCCGTTGGGAAGCTGCATCGCAACATGAAAGTGGCCTGTCAGGACGTAGTCCACGGGCCTTCCCATGCGCGCCATTTGCGCACGAACCTTGTGAATCCCCTTGCTGATGACAGCCGATGGGCCGATGAAGCCTTGCCCGCCCCTTGCCCCTATCCTGTCGCCATGCGTCAGAAGGTAATGCGTGTTGAACAGCGTGTAATAGGCGTCACCAGATGGAGGTGCGCAGAACGTGATGCGCGTCTCACCCTTGGCCTTGAAGTAGGATTCAATCGCCCAGATGGCGAGGTAGTCATAGGTAAGCGCCACGAACCTCTTCGCCCGTGGCTTCAGCGTGGCCCGGTCATGGTTGCCGGGAACGGAATAGACGGTTACTTTGGGAACGACGCGCAGCAGTTCCTCAAGGCCGCGTATCTCCTCTTCCGCCACCATCTGTGTTTGTTCGGTGGGGACCGTGTCCTGCGTCTCACTCAAGTCGGCGTGTATGTCGCCCGATACCGCATCGCCTCCCCGGAGATAGACGAAGCCGGGGTATTCCATCTTCGGGCTTTCGCGCTCCAGCAGCTTGATGCTGGTGCGGATCAGGCGGCGATAGCGTTCCCGGAAAATGTCGGGGCTGTAGTCGTTCGGGAAGTCCAACTCACTTGAGCGGATAACCTCACCCGCCTGGAAGTCTGACGTGAACAGCGTGGGGATTTCCGGTTGTGACTTGGTGCTTGTTGCAGGAACCTGCCACTTGGGTATCTGCAACTTGTCCGGTGCAAGGTTGAAGACTGATCCCCGGATGTCCTCCAGCTTCGCCGCGTATTTCAGGGCCTCGTCAAGTCGCCGCTTCAGGTCAGCAATCTGGTTGCGTGTCCTGATCGTGTCCGGTGTCTTGTCCGGTATCGCCTTGCCGTCATCCTGCTTGTAGAGCGACCAATCCGGCATTGGGAAGCCCTGCAGTTCGGCAGAGCGGATTGCGTTCTGCAGCGAGCATGGCTGGATTCCTAGCGCCCTCGCGGCGACGGCAATTGCCGCCTGCCCGTGGTGGCCTATCGTCCCCGGAGGTGGGTATCCGGCCTTTAGTGCCTTATGGATGAAACTCTTGCGCCTGTTCCACTCTTTTTTGGAAAGCCGTGGATAGGGCATCCGTCACCCAAACATATGGATGAATATGACATGCGCGCCGAAGACGAGAACGGCGAACACAAAGCCGGGACCTGACCACATGAATTCGGCAAACATGTCTCGTGGGCGGCGGTAGAAAATGCGCTGCGAGGCTTTGGTGGTATCCCCGCCCTTGCGCTTCGGCTTCTTTTGCTTGCTCACACTATCACCGTGCAGTTGCCGTAAAGACGCTCACCGTTTGCTACCCACCCAACGGCAAAACCAATCGACAGCGCCAGGATCAGCCACGCAATGATGTTCCCAACATGCAGCGGGGTGTTCCGAAGGGCGCGGCGCATCATTTTCCTGCCCTCTTCGCGATGGCTTCCGCCAGCCTGTCAACCACGGATGGGCCAAGGTAGCCACCTGACGCCGCAATGACGCTGCCGAACAATTCCGGCATGGCGTATGCCGAGTGGAGGTATTGCCCCAGCGCACCACCTACGAGGCCCATAAACAGGACGGTAGGCCCGTCAAGGGCAACGCGAATCCAGCTGAATGGCTCGCCCCTCTGCACCTTGTGGGCGTGCCTCATGGCAACGCCTACTGCTGCCGTGAAGAAGCTACCAACAGCAGCAGCAACAAGACCAACCCAATGATTAAGCTCATCCATCTCTAGCCCCTAAGAAAGTGATCGCGCTCTGCCGCACGTCTGCGAGTAAGTCCTAAAACTGGCTTTCCGTGTTGGTCCTTGTTCCAGCGGACGAACTGGCCAGCCGCGCCCAAATAGTCATGTGCATTTAGCTTTCTGAGTAGCGTTGAGGTCAGAAGTTGCCCGACGCCAATGTTGAATGTGAGGCTGACAAGAGCGTCAAACTGCGCTTGGTCTAGCGTTACTTTCACAGCGGAGTTGACTTGGTCTGCAACCACACCAACATCATGCGCAAACCACGCTTCGGCCTCATCCTTCGTGATTGGTGGCCAATTACTCAGCGGGGCATTCGTGTCCTTGCTCAGAAGCCGCCCATAGCCCTGAGTTGGGTAGCCGGATGAATCCTTATACGGGTACACAAGGTCATCGTTCCCGACGCGGGCCAAGCCCTCAAACTGCTTCAGGAAGCTTAGAACCCAATCTGAAGGTTTCATCGACATATCGTTATTGCCACCCATGAAGCCGCACCAACAAGACATTCACCGGCCTGTGAGCCGTATCCAGTGCGATGCCCAAGCCAGTAGAGCGCCGAATGAGTGGCACCAACTATCGCGTATAAGCCAAACATCTCAGGCGAGAAGTAGAACACCGGAATGGCTGCGAGGCAGTTGCGGTAGAAGCCAAGCAAGTCTGGGTAGTTCAGCTTGGCGTTCAGGGGCAGGTATTGCCCTGTCCCGAACATGACGAGAGAGCCCCAATTCGTGAGGACGAGGATGGGCGCAAGCCACCACGGGGCGTGAGACATCTCCGTCATCAGTGCAGCCGTGGGGATGGCCCAAGCAAGGCGCGACAACTGAGTGCCGATGCCGAACCAGTCTTTGAGAGGCCCACCACGAAGGCGGTAGAGGATAGCGCCTATAAGCGCGGCAATTGCGGGGATGAGCATGGGCTAGTCCTCCGCGTAGACGCGGTAGCGCCAACTTGCTGCCGTAATACTTGCGAGCGCGCCGGTATCTTTGCGCGGGTAGTACGGATTTACACTGTTGCCCGTTATCATCTTCAGCGTTGTTGAGTCTGAGGTGTGGGTAACGCCTCGAACAACCGCGCCGTCAGATTCGATTGCTCCGGCCGCGCTAACGACATCTCCAACCGCGTATCCGAGGTCTGTTGTTGTGCACTTGTACTCGCCCCACATGCGCCTCGGCCTCACGCCCAAGCCGTGCGTGAACGTGGTAACGGTGGACGTTGCTAGTGTCTGGTCGCCAGAGAAAAACCTGTAAACACCATTTACCGTGCGCCAGCCAGTACCGTCGCAGAGGAGCGTGACGCGCGATCCCGTGTACATTTTGCGGGTCGAAAAGCCGTCGATCAGTTCTGCACCGTTCGGATCAACGATGACACCAAACGGAGCGGTGTCTGTGGTGTCCTCGTTGCTGACGTACAGCACAAATCCATCACCGCACGTAGCAGCCGCCGGGAGTGTCAAGGTTGCGTCTGCTGCCAAACCCGCAAAGCGGATGCTCTTGCCCCTGTCCGCAGTCGTGGCCGAGTAACTTCCTGTCTTCGACGCAATGGCCGACGACTTCATCAGAACGTTGTCGCCAATCGACTTCCAGTTAGAGCCATCGCTCTGGATCAGATACGTTTGTCCAGGGTGAATGATGAGGGTTGTCGATCCGTCTATGGTTTCTGTCGAGTTCGGATCGAAGGTCACATCCCCTGTGGATGCCGAGTTTTTTACAATAAACACGCCACCGGAAAAGTTGCTGGAAGCGACATTGGTTGACAATGTGGCAGACGCAGTCGTGAAGTCAAAAACTGTCGGCGGCTTCACGTCAGCAGGGAGCAGCGTATAGTTCGCCGTCTTCGCGCTGTACCGCCACAAGTCAGAGCCCATCTTGATGGCGCGGTAGTTCGTGCCGTCGCTTGTAATCTTGTACCGCTGCCCCGGATAAACAATGAGCGTGGAAGCGCCATTGATGGTCGAAGTCGTGGGGGTAATCGTGGCAAGGCTTGAGGTTGAGATGTTCTCAATCTCGGTCCAGAATCCTGCCGAGAATGCGCTAGACGACGTCGCCTGTGGCAGCGTGATGGCAATGGCAGCAACATTTGATATGGTGACAAGATTTCCACGGTCAGAGGAAAGGACCGTGTAGGTTGTTCCCGTCTGGGCATTGACGATCTGGGACGAGCGAAGCTGCGATATGATTTCGTAGTTCGTCCCATCGTCGGACACCACAATCAGGTCTCCGTTCTTGACGTGACCCGTCGAGATGGCAACGCCCTTGATGGTCAGGGCCAGTGCCGTTAGTCCGTCAACCGACAAGGTGGCAGAAGCGACAAGGTCTGACGTTGCCTTGAACAGGAACCTCTGCCCGTTGGAACGAGCGTCCACCGTAGGCGAGCAAGTGAGTGTGACGGCGCTAGTAGTTCCACCCACCGTCCCCGTGGACACAGTTCCACCAGCGATGAGATTATACCAAGACTTCACCGCAGCCATCATGGCGCGGGATGAATCATTGACTGTGGATGGCATTATGTTCGCTTGGGCGTGCAAAGTCCCAAACCGCCCTTTCGGGCTGCTCAAAGTCGCCTTTGAGATCAGATCATATCATCACCCCATTGGGGTGCAGCGCGCTTCGGGCCGCTTGGCCCTACGGGTTAAACCCTGATCGTTGAACCTTCCCCGTGAGGGGCTTGGCTGCTGATTTTCTCTTGCGAGACGTTCCAGCAATTCACGCTGTTATTCAATGTGGCTTTCACCACAAGGGGCCCAAATTAAGCCTGTCCTTCCAGCCAATTAATCGCGGAGTCGGCAGAGTCGTTACTTGCCGCCGTTGTGCTCCAAGACTTCACACCAGTTGCCATTATCTAGGCCCCTTCTTGCTACGATTGGAAATCATCGCTTCAACCACTTTCCACATTGTCTCGTCAGTTCCTATGCCCTTCAAATTGTTCACGGCCCATATAACTAGGCGCGTGTTCTCTGGCGTGTAGCCAGCATCTCGGCTGATCTTGTCCAGTGATGGAGACATCGGGTGGTGAAGCCCGCTCCCCGGCTCAAACCTAAGCCCGCTCACTTCGCAGACCCCGGCAAGCACCTTCTCAAGCACCCATTCCTTGGTCAGTGTGAACTCAATGCCACTTTCACGCGCTCGCCTGCGCGCCCCACCCATCAGGTTCTTGGCGATCATCTTCGGGGTCAGCTTGTCCCGATGATATGCGCCGCGACCTTTCTCAAGTCGTGCAGTCCTGTTCCTGCGGTATCCATCTCGGTGCAAAGCCAAGCTGTATTCGTGGTTTTCACGCTGCCACTTGCGGCCCAGTTCCCGGTGCCGCTCCCGGTTCTTCTCGTACCAAGCCCGCATGTACTCTTTGCGCTCTGGCTTGCCGTTGTAGCGCCGCAGGGTTTCCCGTCTGCGTTCAGCCTCTTCAGGCGTCATGTCCTTCAGTTTCATGGCTTGCCTCGTCGTTAATTGACGAGACTATTCTACCACAGTTAACGATATGGTCTAGACCAGGATTTGACGCCTGTTGCCATTATTGAGACCTCGTATTGAATGAGCCGAGAATAGCGGGTGCTGCTGACTTTCCAGCGAGAGCGGCACGGCGCTGTGCCTCACCCATGATGAGTCGAACTTTCTCCGCAATGTCCGCCGGTGATGATCCGGGGCTGCCCCTGCGGACTGCCTCTGACAGCAACTTGATGTTTCGCTCGGTAAGGGAGTTCGCGATGTTCTTGGCGACATAGCCCGCAAGGAACGGAGCCGCACCAATGCCGCCCGCCCCATAGGTTGCACCAATACCAAAAACCGACATTAGCCCACTACCATCCGGCGATAGCTTGCCAAGCAATCGAAGCGCGTTCTGGGATGCCGTGCCGCGCACAACCTTCTCCATGAGCGCACGCTCTGGTTTGGTGAACAGCCTTGCCTTCCTTGGGTTGTCAAGAATGGCGCGGATGTTCTGCCGTGTGGCGTTGTCGAGGTTCCCACCCGAGTGAGTAGACGCGGCACGTCTCTCAGCCTTGCCAAGAGCCTCGTCAATCATCTCCGACTTGCGGAGCCTGCTCCAGAGGTTACGAGCCGTCCTGACTGCCGTCTGAGCCGCTGCGGTATCGCCCGATGCCACATCAGTCGGGCCAGCGTGTTCGATGAAGTCGTCAATCTTGGTGACGATGCTTCCGGCAAGGGATCGCTGCGAAGGGTTGGTGCCATCGCGAGCAACGTTATTGGCGATCTTGCGAACCTGATCCAGACCCTTGAAGGTCGTCAGGTTTTGGGCGATTTGTTCAAGCCTGTCGAGGACGACCTTGATCCCGGGCTGGAGAGCCGGATCATACCCGAAGTCGGCGGCTGCGCTCTTAACGCTTTCGGCGAGTTTCGAGAGACCGCCGGGGGTGAACATGACCCCTGAATTATCTGCTGCGTGGTACGCTGCTTGCCCTGCGGCTTTGAGTTCGTCGTTTGATGGGGCTTTCTTGAGTCCTGAAGTGAGCTGTCCACGGACGAGGCCGGGGATAGTAGCTCCAGCAAGTCCCCCAATAGTTTCCCCGTAACCTCCCGTAAGGCCAGCCTTATCCGTCTCGCGACCAATTTCAGAGCCGACGAAGCCTGTGAGACTGGGGACCATTGCCGCAGGCCCCGCAACCGCACCACCACCCAGGAACCCGCCCAACTTGCGCGAGGCGCGGCCAAGGTCGTCTGTCGGTGCTGGGGCGGAGATTTCGCCGATGTTGCGGCGGGCAAAGTCTTGCCAGCCTTTTGCACCCCAATTCTCAAGGTTGGAACCTTCAAGCGGAATGCCTTTCGCCCATGACGCCAATTCGACCGGAAGGCCCGGAAGTGAGGCGACCCCCTCCAATATACCAGAACCTACCTGACCAACAGGGCCTTGCATGATTTCATCAAATACGCTTGGCTGCTTGGCAAGCAAGTCCTTGGGTTTATTGGTCTTTGCAGGGGCGAGAAGGTCAGTTGGCATTCTTCAGCCTCCGCTTAACCTCTTCCACGGAAATTCCGTATTTCTTGGCTGTAAATTCAAGGTCTTCCTTGGATGGCTCTGGCTCTTTGGCAGGGGACTGCCATCCACCACGATCACTCATGGTTCCAGAGATTGAGTTCTCAAGGTCATACTTGAGGCCCTCCAACTTGCTGTTCAGGTCGAAGTCTGTATCAAGCGGGTGCGGAAGATAGCGGCTTGCATAGCTTCTGGCTTCTTCTTGTGACTTTCCTGCGCCAGTGAGGCTTCTGATGAGGGCCTCTGACCCGCTCTCAATGTAGCGTTTAACCTCCGCCCCTGTTCCCGTGTTGAACAGGATTTGCCCACGACCTTGGATGCTATCAAGTTCAGGGAGCCTTTTCTTGATTTGGTCAAACCTTTTCAGGAACCCTTCGGCCAAACCAATTCTTGCCCCAACCTCGGCTGGGACTTGCCCCGCCGGAGCCTTGTAACCGGGAACAGATTGCAGCGTAGGAGTTTTCCCATCCGCGCCGTAAACCCACATTTGGCCCTGCGGAGGCGCACCAAGGTTCAGCAGTTTGGCTTGCGGGTCGAGGATGGGTCGCAGTGGCGCTGTAGGAGCAGGCGCGGGCGGGAAGTCAGCCGCATTGAGAGGGGGAGGCCCCTGCATCTCTGGCGGCATCATGCCATCGCCAAGCGTGTTCTTGTGCATGTCGGGATTGAAGAACTGTCCCGGACTGTCAGGAGCAATGACCGACGCAGGTGGCGGCACGGGCGCACCACGGGACGGCGATGGCATGGCCTGCGGAGGTGGTGCTGATGGTGCCATCGGAGCGCCGGTCTTGGGGTCAATGGTCCCAACGCCTGGAACGTCTACCCCAAGAGGCGTAACCTGTGCCTGCGCCAACTGCTTCTTGAAGTCGAAGTACGTCCCCGGGAAGCCCTGCTGAACCGCAAACTGGTAGTTCTGGATGTCGCTTGTCGGCTCGTTCGGTTTTGCGAACATCTGCGTTGAGAGTGCACCCATGAGAGCCTGCGGGTCATTCTTCACCATCTCGGCAAAGATCGGCCTCTGTGCTTCCGGGATGGTGGGGAGAAGCTGGTCGAAGGCAGCAGCTAGGCCCTGCTTCTTCTTCTGTGCTGCGATGGGCGAGCCAAATCCGGCAAGCCCAGCGGTGAGCCTCTGCGCCCAAGGCCCCGGGGTCGCAAGCGCACTGGCGAGGTTGTAGAAGCTCTCGCTCGGCATGTTGTTGATGCCGTTGGATAGCTTCTCGAAAAACGATGGCTGGTACTCGTCGCCCTTGGGGGCCGCGAGATAATACGGTGCTGCCATTTTCTACCCCTAAAAGAGCCATCCGGCTGGGCCAAATGCGCCCGTGTCTTTCAATGCGCCCGTGAGGCCAAACAGGCCACCAATGCCACCAAGAATCCCTGGACCCGGCTGCGTCTGCGTACCGTTGGAAGTACCGCCCATCGAGCCAATTCCAGAGGCGAGGCCACCGTACTTGATGAGGTTGTCCCACGGGGATTGCTGGTTATACATGTAGCGGTTGAAGTCTTCCGTGAGGCCCTGCTGCGCCTTGTTCTCCTGCTGCGCGCCGATGCCCTGAAGTTGGTTCAGGTCATTGTACTTGTAGGCGTCATAGCCCGGGATCATGCCCGCAAGGTTGCCCAACTGGTTGATCGCCTGCATCTGGTTCTGTCGCTCGTTGGCGTAGTTCTGTCCGTAAATCTGCGCGCCCAAGTTCCCCAACTGCTGCGTCATCACGCCTGCGTGCGCGGGGCTTCCCGTCCTGCCCGATGCGCTGAACTGAGAGTTCACCGCGTCCTGCACGTCGCCCGACAGGGCTGAGAACATGTCGTGCAGGTGCGGGTTGTTGTTCAGGTAATCGCCATTGGCTGTAGAGAGCGCCTGACTCAATCCCCCTGTGATGGCATTTCCACCCTGCCCATAGAGCGCACTCCCGCCATTCGCAATGTTGCGAATGGCGCTCATGGCGTTCATGGTATCGCCAGAGAACGGAGCAACCGTCGAGCCGGGGAAATAGTTGGTCCCCTTGGCGTTAAGAGACTGCGCCCGACTGAGAATGTCCTTAAGCGCACCCTGCGCTGGCTTCCACGGATCATTCTGCTGCGTGGTCGTGGTCTTCTGGTCTTTGCTCATCAATCAATCCTCAATTCAAGTACAACGTGCGTCTTCTTGAACTCTGTAAACACACGTTCCCACCCTGGCCTTGCGTACAACTCAAGGAGAGAACACCCCTCCGACTTTGCAAACTTCTTCCACGTCTCGACAGCGAGGCGTTGCCACTTCTCGCGATGGTCGCCGGAAGCCATGATGGCTTCGACGGACTTTGACCCAGAACTATGGACGTTGATGCGGGTGATGCAGGCCGCGAGGCACTCACCCGCCTCCCAGTACACCCAGCATTGCCACTTGCCTGACGCGATGTAGTCGAAAGCCGCCATCTCCGTGAGACGGCCCGTGGACCGCTCCACCCCGCTCATGATGCGCGGACGGATCACAGGCCAAGCCTGCGCCACCGTATTGGGCGGAAGCTGGAAAAATTCGCCGCTCAAATGATGTACCAGGCGCTGCCATCCGTATGGAGCGCCCAGCCTGCGTATTGCGTTGTCGTGGACTTCGTCGTAGCCCCGTCAATCGTCTCTGCCCCGTTCCCGTCAATGATGACCGGATGGGCAGATGAATCAATCTTCTTCACGTTCAGCGTTCGCCACGGATAGGATGACACGGCCGGAAGCGTAACAACCAAAGTTGTCGTCGCACTCGCATCGGCAAGGATTGTCCAATCGCCTTCCGTGACCGTGTAGTCCGCAACCACGGTGCAAATGCCACGATGGTCACGGAACCCGAATTGCGGGAAATTGGTTATGATGGAATTGACCGCGTCCACGATTTCGCGCGTAGTCGCCTGCGGGGGGATTTTCCTGACCGGGGTGAAGTTCGAAACCGTCATCTCATCCCCATCGAGGAAACCTTCACAAGGTCAACGCCCTGCGCATAGTTCCATGTTGTCGCAGCCGGTATCGTCATCCTTGCCCGCAGGAACCTCCCTGACGAGCGCGTGGGGCAAATACCAGCCGAGTTCTGCGAAGACTCTGCAGAGTAGGAAACCGAACCGTGTTGGGTTTCACGCGAACCAATGGAAATCGTGGCTGACGAAGTGTCCACCAATGGGGCAACTTCCTGCACCTGCGCGCGTCCCGTCTCATTGATCTGGGCTTCTGCCGTGGTCATCACGGCTTCAAGGCTGGACCCGTCGAAGAATGACAACTTGTGCGCCGAGTTGAACGCCCCGATGGATTGGTTGCCGCCCTGATAGGCTGTGGAGTCGAATGACAGGCTTTGGCTCTCAAGCGTGCCTGAGATGCTGTCCAATCCGACACCAAGGCCGAAGTGGTTGTAGAGCAACTCAACGTCCTGAACCACGTATGACCAACGCCTTTCGGGCCAGTGCCAGCACAGGATTTTATTGCAGATACCGCCACCACCTGCTGGATAAGCCACGAAGACAAGCTTCCTGACCGGGTCCACCACCGCGCTGATGCGGTCATAATATGAGGTGTTCACCTCGCTGAAGAACGTCTGGTCTATGCCGTTTTCACCAATGGGCTGTGACTGCACCCCGTCGAAGTAGAAGAACCCGTCCGCCGACAGGTAGAACACGCCCGACCCGACCGGGACCACGCAATAAGGCGCAAGCGCACCACGCGCCTGCTCGACCACGTCGAACTGGAATGTGATGGGAGCCGGTACACGCACCATGCGAACGATCTGGCGTTCCATGAATACGTAGCCGACTTCGCCCCCAACAATGGCCTGGACAATGCCACCGTCAGGAATGTCCTGCTGGTTGGCTTCGTTCGTTCCCGTTGTCCAGGATGTCGAGTTGTTCGAGGATGACCACTGCACCCTGTTCTGGGCCGACGTGATATTCCCGATCACAACGAATTCCCGCACGACAGCAATGTGCCGCCCTGTCGGTGGCGACCCGGCAAGGGCAGCGAAATTTGCACCGGCTGACAGAGAAATGGCCTGTGGCGCATCCGCCCCGTTCACGGCAATCGCCGTCGAGCCATACTTCACGAAGCGCCACTGCGTGTCAGTGGGGCATGCATAGGCCCCGCCAACCAATCGGCTGGCGTCCGTCCATGTGGCAGAGGATAGAAGGTAAAGCTTCGTCGCATCGCCCGCATAGACGTGGACGGTGCCTGCATTGTCCTTCGTGGCAAAGGCCCCTTGGGCGCGTGCTGTCAGGGCATTGGAATACGGATTCACCGCATACCACGGCATGTACCCGTTGGAGCCGGGAATGACGTTCTTCGCGTCCGTGTTTCCGGGATTTCCCAGAGCCGGAAGGTCTGGAAGCCAAGGCCCAAATGGGAGTTTCATGGTCAGAAGTCAGTCGCGGCAACGAGGCCGGATGAGCCACGCAGGGATGAAGCCGACCTCAGTTCCTTCAGTTCGGCACCTTCCGCCTGCGCCATTGCTGCAGCCCCGTCCACGTCTCGTATGACGTGCGTGTAGAGTTCACGCTTCGCCCGTGAGCGAATGAGGATTTCCCCGTCCGTCATCCAGTTGTTGGTGTCGGTGGTGGCACTCAGGTCAGACAAGGCCCAATGTCCCGATACGCGAATGGTATAGGTGGCATCGGGGATGGGATAGAGACGGATTTGCTTGTTGTAATAACAGAACCATGTGGGCTGCCCCTCATCCGAGGTTCCGTTAGCACTGATGGCCTCAATCTGTTCGTAAGGCACCCTCTGGAGCAGATACTTGTCCGTAGACGTGATGGCAATCTGTACGCTGTCGATGGCAAGCAAGTTCGGAATGTCGGCGTTGTCCGACGAGGTGTAGAATTCCTGCGCCGCTACCGTCGAGAACGTGAAGGAGCGCGATTCGTTGAACCAGAACCGCTGCTTGTCATAGACCTTGATCGCCGTCTTGATCGCATACTGGATTTGCGTGGTCAGGTCCGTCCTGTTCAACTCGTCCGCTATCCGGTCCTGCATGACCCCGAATGTCGTCATTGACTACCCTCGCTTTATTCTTTGAGCCCTTTGGCCTGCCGCGTTTCACGGGAACCGGGGCCAACTCGACAACGGGAGAAACCCGTGCCGCTTCCTTCGCCGCCGTCTGTGCGGCCAATGCCTGTCGTCGCCTCATAGCTTCATGCTCGGATGGTGCATGCCCGCCAGCTCCCTGACCCACTCGGCCGCATAGGGCTCGCACTCATATCCAGGCATGAAGGGCATCCCTTCCGTATAATGCACGGCAGACGGGCTTCCCTTAGAGTGGCTCGGTATCCAGTTCCATGCTTCAGGAAGCGCCCCGATGTGCTTGTCATCAAGCCACTTCAACTGATGCAGTTCCCGCCCATCCCACTCGTTCACTTCGTTGTGGGTCATCTTGTCGTGGGCCGGATGATTCACGTTGAACAGCATCAGGCTCGACCAGAGTTTCCGGTTGTAGGACTGCTGGATGCAGCCATCCATCTTCATCCCATCCGCCTTGTAATTGTGCTTCACGACCTGGATGGCCTTGGACGGGTCTCGGAGGTCAAAGAGGTTCTTCACGTCATCAAGGAACAGGAAGTCGCAATCGACAAAGACTGCCCATTCCGTTTCCGTGAGCCGCGCCAGTTCCGGCACGAGGAACCTTGAATGACTGAACTGCGTCGAGAAAGGACGCCCGTCCACTTCGCAGATGTACTGCCCAAGAGCGTCAATCTTCCACGGCCGCTTGAACAGCCCAGAGTTCCTCAAGGGCTTGTGCATCAGCGGAATGACTTCCACCGGGATGCTCGCACGCTTCAATATGGAATGCTTGCAAACGTCGTAGGCTGTCTGTTCGCGATCGTCGTAGCCGATGTATATCTTCATTGCACAAGCACTCCGAAGCCGTCCTTTTCGCGGGTGAACATATGGACGCTGAAAACCCGGCAAAGCCGGTCCAGCCACCAGCTTGACGGCTCTATGATCCGGTGTGCATTCGTGCCGTCTGCCAAAATCGTTTCGGCAGGTCGTGTCGAGATCGTGAAAATGCCAATCTTCTTCGTCAGACGCCTGATGTCTTGCAAGACGTCGTCAAGGTACTCAGGCTCAATATGCTCAAGGACATCAATGCAGACCACGAGGTTATGTGGCGGTGGCGACACGTCCAGCCCCGGAATGCCGGGATCGTAGCCCGACACCTCAATGCCGTGGGGGGCCAAGGCATCCCTAAGCCTCTGCTTGCCGCATCCGTAGTCGAGAACTTTCTTGAAGCCGTTATCCTTGCAGAACTTCAAGATGGCAGAAGCATTGGCTTGAGCCGCCCGTCCCCACTCCGGGTTATCCTCGTGTGTCTTGATCTGCAGTTGCTTGTATTCGTCGCTAATCAGGTTGGATTTGCTCATAAACATCCTGGATGTAATGCCCGTTGAACTCGCGCAGTCGCCTGTCCATCCGCTTGCCGAGGTCATATGACTCCTCGATCAGCGTCGTGAACTTGGATGCCAGTTCCGGGTCTTTTGGCTTCAATTCGTCATCCACCATCTTCAGCAACTGCCGCTGAACCTCACAGATGGTGCGCCAGCCACTCTTTGCGGGCTCAAGGGACTTATCCCTGATGAAGTATTGCAGGGGGCGCTTGTGTGTCTTCATGTGTGCAATCACCTGCCTGAGTTCTTGATATAGACCTGTGACATGTAATCGACCGAATTCTCCCGCAACTTGGCGTCCATGCGCTTGCCGAGATCATAACACTCCTCGACCAGGTCAGAGAGACGCGCAGCCAGGGCCTCGTCCTTCGGCTTTATTTCGTCATCAACGATTTTCAATATGTTGCGGTGAACCTCGCAGATGGTGCGCCAGCCAACCGTTTTAGGCTCCAGCGAGCGACCCCTTATGAAATACTTAAGGGGGCGCTTCTTGCCGCTCACGCAGCCCTCGCCTTTGTCATGTCCATCAGCTTGCCGCGTATGGTCTGCAGGACATCGCCCCACTCACCCGGCTTTTGCTGCACAATCAGTTCATGCTGCGGATACCACGGCATGGGCCTGACCATGTAGCGCCATGCGGACTTGATGGGCGTCATCACAATGGCCTTCTTGTTCATTGCCCCCGCGAAATGCACCACGCTGGTGCAGACGGTGACAATGAGGTCAAGGCCCGCAACGCAGCCGAACAGTTCGTTCAGGTCCGCATTCATCGCGTCATCGTGTTCGATGCTGCAGCCGAACAGCTTGCGCATCTTGTCAACCTCTTCCCCCGCCTTGGCGGTGTACTGCAGGCTAACCCAATCAATGCCGGGGACGGTCAGCAATGGCCCCAGGTCCTCCGGGTTGACGGAGCGGTGGGAAACATTCGTCATCTTGGTCCCGCCAGCCCACGACAGGCCAATGCGAAGCCCCGGCTTCTTGTACTTCCTCACCAGTTCCGGGTCTGCCTTGATGTAGTTGGCGACCTTCGGGAATGACTTGAGGTCGCGCCGGAAGAACTTCGGCAAGGCACCAATCGGAACCTTGCAATCCGCGCCCGACTCCTTCGGATCCCATGATATGAACTCCTCCTTGCGCGTGCCATGCACAACGCACTGGGGAAATGCCCTCTTCATGATGTCCACCAGACGCGGGTGGCAGTCGATGATCACCGACTTGGAAATCTTCAGAAGGTCAGGAATGCATGAGGCGAAGAGGATTTCATCCCCGACACCTTGCTCCCCGTATACGATGATGTTCCGCCCCGGCTCGCCATTCCATCGTCCGATGTCGTTGCCGTAATCTCGCGCGGCCCATGTCGTAAGGGCGCGGCCCTTGTCGTAATTGTCCCACCCGTTCGCGAAGTCACCCATCTCAAGCTGCGCAAAACTGGCATTGAGCGCAAAGTTTGGATTGTCCGGGTCTTGCTCCAGGGCCTTCAGGGCGTACTTCATAGCCTCTTCCGGCTCGCCTTCGTTGATGTAGCAGCCTGACAGGTTGTGAAGCGTCAACTTGTTGTTCGGCTCCATTTCCAGAGCCTTCTTCAGTATCTCGCGCGCCTTTTCAATGTGTTGCGCCCGCTTGTAGGCAGCGCCAAGGGCATTCAGGTTGTCCCATGACGGGTCCAACTCATAGGCCCGCGTGATGAGCGCAATGGCTATGCCGTATTTGCCCAACTCGGCATAGAGCGCGCCGAGATTGGATAAAGTAATCGGTGCATCAGGCTGGTAACTCAAGACGTGGTCGTAGCAGAACTCTGCCTTGCGATAGAGTTCGACCCGCTCGCTTCGCAGCAGCGAAAGGTCCTCCATTGCCTTGGCGTGGTATTCGATCCCCTCTTCCAGAACGTCTTGCAGCTTCCTGAATTGCATAAGGCACCGTGGTTGAAGTTGGGGGCGAGCGTGATTGCCCGCCCCCGCAGTCGTTACAGTCCAGATCGACCCGTGCCGACCACATACGTGATCGAGCCACGGATGATTGCAGTCACGCACGAAGACCCGGAAATGATCTTCGCCGTCAGCATGCGATAACGCGGCTGCGTATCGTCAGAGAGCGAGCAAGTGGACGGCAATGCGCCCGTCTTGATCGTCCATGCCGCCGTGCCGGTCGAGGACATGCCGCCGCCAGCGACATACAGGGACGCATCCTGGCCCGTGAGGCCAAGATCCGCCTTGATGTCGGCAGGGCTCCACCCCGCCACCTGAAGGTTCGTGATAACCGCGCCGTGCGGAATACGAGCCAGCATGATGAGGGCAGATGTCGAAATCGACGTGCCGTTAGCCGTCCATGCGAACGGGACAGTCGTCGATCCGGCATGCACTTCCACCACGTTGCTATTCAACCCACCCGTGAGGGCAGGCGAATTGGTCATTGTCCAATCAGCCATAGTTCATCCCTCCTTACGGTGCCGCAGCATAGCTGTGCATGGTGATGACGCCGAAGTCGTTGCTGTTGAAGATAGCTTTCTTCAGACCCCAGATGAGACCAGCGGAAACGCCTACTTGGTTTCCGTAGTCAAACTCTTCGGTCTTCAGCGACATCTTGGCGTCAGGCGAGTCGCTGTCGCGCCCGGTCGCCATGATGGCCGACTGTGCGCCACAGAAAATCGCGCGACGGGTGTTCGCAACAGGCGTCGTCGTAGCGCAGCAAAGCGGCACGCGGGCCGACTCGTGGATGATGACGTTGTTGTATTCACCAACCGAACCACGGTAGATGTTGTCAGCACCTTCCTCCCGACCGCCCGACAGAGCCGAACGGTTGATTTCCCACCACGTCACGGTGTTCGCCGTGGCCGTCGTGCGCAGGCTGTAGACCTGGTACGGGTGGAGGAACGCCACATACTTGTCCTGACCCTTGTAGCGGATCGGACGAATGATGGGCTGGCCGCTGTCGTTGAGCGTCTTCGCCTTCGCCACGGCGCGGTCAAGCGTCGTGATGGTGAAGGTGTCAACGGTGGACAACGAAGCGTCCGACGTGGTTGCCGACGTACCGACACGAATGAGGTTATTCGTTGACGGTGCCACGGTCGAGTTGGAACCCGTGTAGCGGGTGTCCGTCTGGGCCGTGTTGCCAGAAAGCTGGTTGAAGCCATGTATTCGACTTCAGGTCGCTAACCTGGAGTCCGCCTTTCGGCTGCTTACTGTCGCCAGTAAGAGTAGACCATATCATCACCCTCAACGTGAGGGGCTGTGCGCTTCGGGCCGCTTGGCCCTACTCCCTTGCGGGATGGTCGTTGAACCTTCAATGATGAGGGCAAGTTCCGCCATTCCGGGACTTCCCGAAATTGCAGTTCATGCAGAGCAGCTGAAGAACCTTTGGATAGTTGTTTTTCACAACCCAGTTGTAAAGGTTCAGGCTTGCCTTTCCATGCACTTCCTTACGCATCATCTTTCCGTTGTTATCAATGTGATCCAACGTCAGAAAGAGTGGCTCTGCATCGCCGCAGCAAACACATGCTCCGCCGTACATCGCGTACACTTTTGTGCGTAGTTCGGTATTACGCTTCCTTGCCAACTCATTGGCCCTTGCCCGTCTTTCAGGCGTCCAATGAGCAGCGGGGTTTTTGGCGTAATTTATACGAGCCGCCCGTTTCCTATGCTCTCGGTTGGCTACGTAATGCTCGGTCATTCGCGCCCGATAACAATCGTGGCACTCATGCCGCCTCCCGCCATTGTCGCCCCCGTACTTGGGAAACGTGTTCAACGGGAAGATGGAATTGCACTTCTTGCACAGTCTGGTTGCGTGATCGTTTTTCATTCTATCACTCTACCAAACTATACCTAACTCATCAAGGCTTGGCTGCTGATTGTCTCAGAGAGATGTTCCAGCAGTTCACACAGTTTATTATCTGCCAGTTACCCGGCAGGGCGTCCGTCAATTCAGTTTAAACGCCGAGTCAATACGATCCGCGAACCAGTCAGACAGAGCCGACTGATGTTCCGCCATCACGTCGAACGCAACGCGCTGCTCGGACATTTTGCCCTTGCTTCGAACTGCGTGTCGGAGTTGGTCAACGAGGACCGCGTCCGAGTACGTGATGAGCGCCTCTTCGTTGCCTTCCAGAGTATCGTCACCAGCGATGCCGGTGCCGGAAAGCTGCATGCGCAGACCGACCGTGACTTTGTCACCGGGGCCTTTGCGCACTTCGTCTCTGACCTGGATCAGCGAGGACGCCGAAGAGCCCATGAAACGAGAAGCATACGAGTCGTAAATCGCCTGTACGTATAGCTTCTTCGCCCATGCCTTCACCGTCAAAGCATTTCCGGTCAGGAATTGGGTAGCTGCCATAGCTACTGTTCCTTTCAGAATGTTGATGTGATTTTTTGGGGTCTTGAGCGCAGCTAACGTGTGCGGAACGTGGTGCCTTGTTTAACGTCGGGCAGACGGAACGCGGCTCAATGTGCGCGGGACATCTCGTTTAACGTCGCGAGTGACGAAAGGCGTATTCTGCCGGGAATTACTGAGCGCCCATGATGGCGCGCATGCGCTTTTCCCAATTCTTGTTATCGGAAGAGCCGAACTGCGAAGCGAATTCGTCCTCCGTCAGGGCAAGAAGTGCTTCAATGCTCTGCAAGGATGCTGCGGGCGTTCCTGCGGCTGCAGACGGAGACTTGGCGACCGCCTGCCCCTTCGCGATGCGGTCGAGGTCTGGCCCCTTTGCCTGCGGTGCCTTTGCTGCCGGTGCCGCTTGTGGCCCCTTGTAGCCGAGAGCCTGTGCACGCTGATAGGCGACCTCTGCCGGGTTGCGGTTCAGCCGCTGGGCAATCTGCACCGTCTCAATGGAACGGGCGCGGATGGCCTCTGGAATGTCCTGGTCCGGGATGCCCATCGCCTTGGCTTCGGCAACCCATGCATTCTGCAGATGCTCATGCGCCTGGTAATAGTCAGGGTTGACAGCGGCGAACTCGGCTTCCTGTCGCTGGATGTCCTGCGAAATCTGCTGGACGCGAGTGGCCTGCTCGTTGCGCTGGTCGAGCGACTTGCGCCACTCTTCCTGCTCGCGCAACTTGCGCTGCAATTCCTCGTTCTGTGCCTTGAAATGCCCGATGGGGTCTTCCTCAAGGGACGGGATTTGCGGGGCCTGCGGCTGCGGGTTGTTCTGCTGTTGCGCGTTGCGGAAGAGCGTTTCAAGACGCTCCTGCGCCTTGCGCATGTCTTCCGTGTAGCGCCGTTCCCACTCGCGGGAGCGTTCCGTTGCTTCCTTGCGGCGCTGTCGCTCTTCGTAGAGAGCCGCCTTGCGGATGAACTGTCCACGGTCCTCGCCGTCGATGGCTTCAATGTCTGGCGTGGGAGGTGCCTGCTGCTCGGCAGGGACATTCTCGACCTGCTCGGCTTCAGGAGCGGGCGTGGGCGCAGGGGCTTCGGTCTGCGAGGGCTGGACGGGATTGGCTTCCATGTCAGCCACATCGGCTGCAAGGAAGTCAGGCACTGCGTTGGGTTGGGTCATAGTTCCTCGTTAAGTGGAGGCTGAAACCAGGTAGGTGTTGGGGAGGCGTGTCGGGTAATAGTCGAATGTGCGGATGTGGCCTTGCAATTGCTCCGCAGTAAGCCTTGCCCCAAGGCTCAACTGAGTGACTGCTGGCAAGGTGCCAAGATTGTCCGGTGCAACCGCTCCACCATTTCCTGAAATTGCAAAGTCATTCACAGCCCAAGCGGCAGCGAGCTTTGCCCTTGCAGTTGAGATTGCGCTAAATCCGTCAATTGATGCTTGGTTCACCGCCGCCGTGAACACGTTCAGACGCATCGCGCCCGCTGTATTTGTCCGTTGCAGTGTGAACCTGTTATTAGCTGTCGCGTCATCAAATGACGCAATGGCATTGTTTACTGAAACGTCAGAAGATTGAAAGTCGGCTACATCAACAACAACGGTTCCAACAGTTGCGCTAAATTCAGTTGAAAGTGTGCGAACACAATTATCAGCAGTGCGGGTTACGCTTACTGTGGTGGTGGGGATGTAGGAGGAGGCGAAGGCTGCGGCCTCAATCTGCGCGCCCCATACATAAAGCCCTGAAGTTCCGTCACCAGTGTAGGACGTGACGTTGTCAGCATCGGTAGGTCCAAGCCTTGCAACAGGAGAGCCAGCCCCAGCCCCGCCAGTGTGTGTTATCGTGCAGCGATACCAGCCGTTAGGGTAGGATGTAATCGTTGACGTGCAATTTGATACCGTGCCGACAACGCCAGTGAACAGGTTGAACCAGCCGGTCCTGAATACACCGTCAGGCGTTTGTGCCTGAATATATAACCAAGACCTCTCTTTCGCCTTGGCGAAAACAGATTGGGTGTAGGTTGTGCTGGCTGCAAGGGCGACGTTATTGGATACATTCTTCGTCCCGACCCCGGACGCCTCTTTGAGAAAGTCCGCTGTGGTTGCTCCGTCCGGTGCCGCAACCTGATTGGTGACAACCGTGATGTTGGATGGCGACCACGTCGTGCTAAAGTCTTCCGACTGTGTCCATATGTTCGTCCTGCTCGCTTCCATGAGGAGGCCGAGACAGGCTGGAGAACTGATTGACTGATACTCAATCCTGGGCGTGTTCGTGGACGAGGACACAAGCAAACCGCCCGCGCCCATGTACTTGCTCTGGTTCCCGCCCGTGAACGTGAACAGGCTCGTCAGTGCAGCACGATTGACAACGCCGCCAGTGGGCCGCGTGTAATAAACGCCCGTCGTGAAATCCAGACCGATGCCATCGTGATAAGACGCGGCTCCCCCGCCCCCGCCCAGATACGGCAGGCCGAGTTTCAGCATCCTCATGGGCTAGTTCGCGTTCAGCCGGAATTCGCTGATGTACAGCGTTCCATTCGCGCCTGACTGGATCGCGCTCACCTTGTCGCTTGGCTGGACTGCAAAGTCCTGCGTCTCCGAAGCCGGGAGGAACGCATCGGACGTGGTCGCCGCCGTTCCTGCCGTCGAGAACTTGATGAAGCAGTCCGTCGTGGCGCGAATGCGAACCATTGCCGTGGTCGTGCTGAAAGCAGAACTTGCCGCAGCGGTGCCGGTATAGGCAACGGATTGCGTTGCAACCGGATAGCCCGGAATCTGCACAAGCTGCCCGTTGGACGTTGGTGGTCGATAGCTCATGTCATCTCCTAGTGCATGAGAAGGATGAGGTCTTCCTCGTCCTCCTCGTCCATCTCGTCCCTGCGGCGCTTTTCATCTGCACGCAGCAACGCATAAAACTCTTCAATCTCTGCCTTTGCCCGCTCAAGAAGCGCCTTGGCTATGGCATCGTCAATACGGACTTCCAGGTACTGCCTTGCGGCATTCTCTGCCGCTCGCGCTTGCGCAGCGACCGGGGCAGAAACGTCCTCAAGCGGCACCGTTTCAATCGTCTCGAAGAAGCCAGCCAACTCAAGCGGACGCGACTTGCGACGAGCCCGCCGCTTGCGGGAGTGCAGCAGGACAGGGACATCCACTGACCCGGTTGCAACCTGCGTAAACGCATCCAGCGTCTGAAAAGCCGTGCCGGAAACCCCGCTGGATGGTGCGGAACCTGCGGCAGTCTGCGTAAACGCCCCAAGCGTGACGCCGAATTGCCCCTGGATGAGAAGCAATCCCGTCGATGTCTGCGCAAAGGAACCCAGCGTCTGTGACGCCTGGCCCTTGATCGTCAAGGCACCCGTGCCGCTCTGGGTGAATGCCCCTAGCGTCTGCGATAGCGTACCCTTGACGAGTACATTGCCCGTCGCAACCTGCGTAAATGTCCCAAGGGTGGCCGATGCCGTCCCCTTGATGAGCAATTGCCCGGTGGCAGACTGTGTGAACGCATCCAGCGTCCTGGCAAAGGTGCCGGATATCGTGCCGCCGATGACATCGACTGCAGTCGGATCGTAAAGCCTTACATCTCCCGAATTGGAATCAGACGGGACTGACCGCAGGTAGATATCGACCACATTGTCACCCTACGGCTGTTGCTGGCACGTTCCTCGCGGTTGTTCCTGCCACGTCCGGCGAGCCTATCAGGTACGCCTCAAGCCAAAAGCCACCGGCATTGTTGCCCAGCGTGAACGAGAAGTTGCCTGACCCGTCAGATACGGTTTCCCCGGCCAGGCTGTTCTCATTCGTGAATATGCGAACTGTGCAGTTGCCCAGCGCAGTGCCTACGTTGTTGCGCGTCACGCCGGACAAGGTGAAGTAGCCCTTGAACTTAGGGCTGATGAACTTGCGCTCGCCCCTTGGCGAAAACATCGGGTGATCGTCATGCAGAAGGATGTCCACCGTGCGGACGCCCACACCCATGCGGTTGGGACCTTGCCCTCGTGGTGTCCTGATGTACTGCGCAGGCACTAGCCTAACCCCTGAAGCCCGAATACGGCGATATCCGTTCCCGTCAACAAGTTTTGTCCACCACCATCAAGAGTAATGCGCGTGATCCGCGCAGTGTTTGTCCAGATGGCAGATCCGACGACCATGTCCGGGGCAGTCGCGGCACTCTCGCTCAAATCGGATGACTGATACTGCACACCATGCGCGCGGCCTGACACGTTGCCAATCCAGAATTGGATCAGCGCACGCGGGTTTGTCGTTGCCGTTTGCGAGACCTTTATGCCAGCAGCCGCACCGGAAACACCCGTCGTTGCTGCCGCATTGTTATTGCTCACACGATAAGCGTAAGCAGTCGTTCCCGTATCGCCGTTGAACTGCAACTGAGCAATGGCGTTGCCGCTGTAGCCCGAGATACGAACCAGCACCATGAGGTAGCTGCAGGCATCGAACGTGGGCGTGGTGATCGCCGCCACGGAACCCGTGGAAATCGAGTACGCAAGCGGGACAAAGGCCGAATGCGCGGAAGTCATTAGTTCAACGACTCAATCATGTATTGGTGCGTCTGAATGCTGTTTGAGGCATTCGCAACTGACCATGTGGCGAACAAATCCACCGTCTGCGATGCCGTACTGTCGAAGCCGGTGCCGACTGCCGGTGCCGACTGTGGCAGCAGGATCGTCTTGGCTTCACCGGAGACCGTGGTGGCACCTGCCGCTTCAGACTGCCAGAAGCCTGTGTGCATCATGTTCGCCGTCGTGCCGGAACCAATCGCGCGGCACGTTAGCAGCCACTGCATGTGCCAGCTTACGTTCGTCTTGGCTGTGGTGGATAGCGTCATTGCGCCACCATTCGCGACAATCACAGCGCCGAAGCGTATATCCAGCGTCAGCGTGCCGGGGGATGTCACAAGCGTGCTGATGCGGCCTGTGGACGTGATGCGCAGCATCTTGCCAATCTGGAAGTAGTTCGCAGGTAGGGTCACCTTGGCCTGTGAGGCACCCGTGCCGCTGCCGCCAAGGATGGATGTGGCAGACGAACTGTTCGATAGTGCCGCGCCGTCAACGGCGGCATTGATGATGGTTTCTTGCCAGCTATTGATCGACATGCGCTGTCCTTATGCGTTCGGGGCCGTCCACGTCCAGGCTGTGATCTGGAACGTCTGGCCTGCCGTGAATGATGTGCTGTCTACTTCGATGTCCCCGCCGCCGCCGGTAGCCGTGACCGTGCCTTGGCTCCCGCAAGTCGTGCCGTCGCTTGCATACAGGCGGAAGTGAGCCGCCGTGCCGGTATTGTCCGCGCTCGTGTCACTTACCGGCAACGAGGACCATGCCTTTGTCCCACCAGACGCAGCCGCAGCCCAATCGGCCGCGAGATTGATGGTTGCCAGAACCGTGCCGGTGTCAGCGGAGCCGCAATTCGCAGGAGCCGCACCCGTCCTGATCTTGAGGACAGCCGAAGTGCCTATGCTCGTCTCAATCGCGTCAAGCATGGCGTTGCGCACGGCTGTCGAGAACTGGATCGCCATTATTGAATCCCCAAGGCTTTGCCATCAGGGCCGCGATGAATCGTCTTTGGCTTGCTCAACGCCGCAGCCATCGCTTCGTGGCCGCGCCCGATGGCCTCAAGACCCTGCGCCACCGCAAGCATGCTCGCATCCGACTTCCCGCCACCCTCGTCCTTGGGCTTCGCGTCCCTCATCTCGGCCTGCTTCGCCTGCGCCGCAGCATCGCTTTCAAGCTTCGCGTGCTTTAGCCGCAAATCTGCTGCTGCAACCTCGCGCTTGAGGGCAATGTCCTGCTCTGCCTTCCATTGCTCAAGGGCAACACTGCGCTGCGCCAGTTCCATCTGCTGCTGCGCCTGCGCCGTCTTGAGTTGCATTTCGTGCAGGACTTTCTGGTCTGACGCCTGAAGCTGCTGGCCCTGCAGGCTAGCCTCGACCTGTGCCTGCTGCGCCTGCGCTTCTGCAAGCCTAGCCTGTGCCGCCGCAAGAGCGGCCTGCGCCTGCGTCTTGGCAGTATCGGCCTGCTTCTCCTCCACCATGAGCTGCTTCTGCACCTTCTCTTCCTGCGCGGCCTGCGGATCAGGCTTCTTCATCTGATCAATGAACGACTGAGGCAGAGGCAGGTAGTCAATCACGCCCGGCGGTATCTTGACGCCAGCCTGAAGAAGCATGGGGAGGAGTTGCTGGAGAATGGCCCACGTCTTCTCCTTCATGTTGGGCGAATTCGGACCCTCATCGATGATGACATCATATCGGGCGTTGTCCTTCTGGGAACGGACGAGCGGCACATATTGCTGCCCGTTCTCGCCCACGATGCGGACAAGCCTGCCATCCGACAGGTAATTCTCGATGAGATACAGCAGCGACCGCCCCTGCTCCTTGCGGTACTTGCGCAGTGCATCGAACAGCGTGGCAAGGATGGTCACGCCAGCCTGCCTGCGCTGATACTCCAGAGATGCAGGCTGGTCACGATCTGCCATGCCAAGCAATTCAACCGACACACCGGACACATCCCGAATGCTCTGGATGGCAAACTGCATCAGATTGGCAATCTCAGGCGGGAATGCAGGAGGCTGCTTTGGGACAACCTTGCCCTGCACATTTGCACCAGGCTCAACCCATGTGATTGCTTGCGGATTTGACCATGTCCGCTCGAAGTCTGCCACCTTGTCCACGGCATCCTTCTCGACCATGACGCCACCCTTGGCGTTCACGTTGAGTATATACATGGATTGACTGAAAAACTTGTTCGCCCATTGCTGGGGGTCTTTCATGCCACGGACGAGGCCATACCAGCAGCCCTTGGCCGCATCGCGCTTGGAGGTCATGGCCTTGTAGGAGAAGCTGGTCGGGTCGGCGCATTCCTTGTTCTCCAGAAGCACTTCGCCAACCACGAAGGCACGCCAATAAACGCAGCGGCTCTGCTTGACCGACTTGACCGGTCCACCGAACATTGCCGTGGCCCGCGCCTGGAGCTTCTGGTGCTCCGCCTCTGTCAGCTCAGTCACCTGCCCCGTCATGGGGTGCTGAACGCGGTAATACGGCTCGCGCTTCTTGTACTGGTACTCGGTCAGCTTGACCTGCTGCTGATACGCCTTGCTGCTGCCCGTGGAGGACGGGGCCTGATACTGGTCGCCCACCACATTGCGGTGCACGCTCTCGCCATCAAAGTCGCCATCATCTTCCGCAAGGCGGGCCATGCCCAACTCGTCGGCCTTGTCCGGCCACGTCTCCTTGACCCACGCCAAACGGACCATCTTCTCGCGGATGATCCACTCGGCGTCACGGTAATTCTTCTTGGTCGAGGCTGGATCCGGTAGCATTTCGAGCGGATCAACGCGCTCGATGACGATAGCCCCGTCTTGGTCGTACTCGTAGTCCAGCCTCGTCTCGGTCCAGCCCTCGCCAATGACGGACATGTCGAGGAACGCTTCCGATTCCTCGTCCTCGGCGTTGCACTCGTCACGTACCCACTTGGCAGCGCCAGTCAGGACTTCGTTCAGGCCAGCATCACCCAACTCGCGGGGGATGTAGCGCACCTCTTGGCGGTTCGAGACCTCAAGGCCACCAACCACGTCAACGACAGGGCCGATGCGGTTGAACACCACGGGAGGGCGGCGCTGCTCCTGCAGGATGCGCTTGTCCTCATCCGAGAACTGATCGCCCGCCACCATGCGGCGGCATTCCTTGGCCTCGTCAATCCATGCCTGGCGCGATTGTCTCGCGTCCTTGGCCTTGGAACGGATTTCTGCAACGAGATCGGTGTCATCAGACGCGGCTTCCCCGCCCTCGCCGCCTTCACCTCCAGCGAGGACTTGGGATTCCTGCGTCATCATCATTGCGTCAACCAACTCCCATCGCTCGATGACGAGCGTCTGCGATACCTGTCGTTCACGGGCTCTCGCGCCTGCCCCTTGGCAATCCTAAGCATCATGATGGCGTAGCGCGTGGCTGACATGAGGTCATCACGCTCCTTCACGATCTTGCCTTCAAGGCGGTGGTAGAGCCTGAACTCCTCGAACCACTCGGTCAGGTTCGAGAACACCTTGAGCCTGCCCTGCAGCATGCGCTCCAGCATCAGCGTGATGCCTGCTTCGACACCCGTTCCCCTGTCATCCGGGAACTTGGCGTGTTCGTAGTAAAGCTGAAGCCCCTCGTCACGGTAGATTTGGGCCAGTTGCTTGCCGCTGCCCTTGTCATGCTGCAGGCCGTCGTGGGGCCATGCGTAATAAAAGTTCGTGCCAGCCTCCCAGCCCTTCGACCAGGACTTGAGCGCAGCCGCGTGGATGAGAGGCGTTGCCTCCCGTATCCGATAGGCGTTCGTCACATAGACGATGTCTGAATCTTTGTCATAGGCCAGCTTCACGGCAGCGAATGGATGGTCCCACCCGAAGTCAATGCCGCCGATGACAGGCCACCAATTCGGGATTGGGAACGGATCGCAGGTGATTTGCTCTTCGCTGACCGGGAACACCCGGCCTGATCCCATGATGGGAATGCCCTTGGCCCGTGCTTCCCGCTCATGTGGCTGATAGCCAGCGATGATGCGGTCCCGCTCTTCCTGCGTGTAATGCTCGGCGTCATCAATGGTCATCTGCGTGACGGAGCGGTCTTGGCTTTGCTCCATCAGGAACCTCATGACAACATCTGACATGCCCAAGAGCGGCGTGAATGTCATCCACACCATGCCATTGGTTGCTTGGGTACGAGTGAGCCCCTCGGAGTATATGTCTGGTGGGGGCTCTTCATCGAACCAAACGAAGTCAAGCGTCTGGCCCTGCCAGCGTTCGCGGCCCTTCTCGTATGACTTGGCGTAAACCAGGCTAGTCCCGCCACTGACGTGCTTGACCGTGATGTGATCCACCAAGTCCGGGACGCCACGGGCAGCTGGGCTGTCAACTATACATGCCTTTGGGATATAGCCAGTTCCGTGGCGACCTGGACCGCCCAATAAAAGGCGTTGGACCGTGTCGCGTGTACTCTCGCCAGTTACGCCTGCAACCCAACCGACTACAGGCTTGTCCCATCTGCGGCCTTGCCACCAATCCGGGTAGAGGCCCGTGAGGTGCATCGAGGCTTCAGCCGCACCTGAGAGGGTCTTCCCGACTTGGTTCGCCGCCATGAAGAGGCGCTCACGATGAGATGAGCCAGCCGCGTGAAACTCAGCCTGCTTTGGGTATGGCTTGTAATTCTTCAGCCGGTTTTCCGACGCTCGCGTCTGTAATGTCGATGATCCCGCCTTCACCAAGGCCAAGAGCATCTCTGGCGGCAGCGACGATAGCGGCGAGTTGCTCATCTGTGATGCCGTCAAATGTATCCGTCTTGATGGTCATTTCCTTCGGGATCACCTGGGCAATGACCTTGAGGTAAACGTCAGGCTTCTCAACCCTGACAGTCTCAATGACCTTCGGCCCGTGTTCGAGGAAGTCGTCCTGGAGAGCAGCGACAAAAGCCTCTCCCAGCTTGTTACGGCTTCCTTTTGGCCTGCCCGCAGGATTTGGTGAGGCCCCCGGCTTCCATAGCCAGTGTTTCTCTTGTGTTGATTCAGTTTCGGCGAGAGCCACTTAGCAGCGACCGCCCTTGCGCTTCTTCGCCATGAGTCACCCATGAAAAAAGCCCCACTTTCGCAGGGCTGACAGTTTCGGAGGAGGATGGAGTCGCGCTTCGAACGCAGTTCGGGCGCTACCGTTTTTCTACTTTAGATGGTTTCTAAGGTCAAGTGATGTTTTTATCACTTAGCGAGCCCATAATGCCTAGACAGACCATTAGCCAATTTATCCAGCATGACAAGCGCATCATTCGCTGGCCCGCCTATGTTTTCCAGCCACCACCTTCCCGCTGATTTGCCATTTACAGCCACAGCATCCACCAATTGGACGGCGTTGTGGCCCAATTTCGCCACGAACTTGATGGCGTTTGCCCTGCGGGATTGGGCTGCAATGCGGAGGTCAGAGAGTTCGCTCTGGCCCCCGTAAATGCTCTGTTGGTAGCCCCCGATACAGGCTGGCAGGAGGCCACTGAGGTAGGCATCAGCCTGCCACTTGCGGAGGGCATCAGCCTGGATGACCGTGATGTATTGGCGGCGCAGATACCAATCAATCATGTCCTGCTCGACCCGAATGCGCTTGGTGGAGCGGTCTTCTGGGTTGGGCTGCTCGACCACCCAGAAGGCCCTGCGACGGGCCTCCGGGGTGCCGTAGTCAGAGCCCTCAGTCGGCTCAGTTCGCTTCGGCATGGTCAAGGCCATTCTGGACTAGTCCGGCTTCAGTCTGGATGAGTGCAGTTTTGACACGCTTCTTGCGCTCCTTGATTGGCTGGACCTTGAGGGCTGATGGCTTCAGGGCGTCAAACGCTTTCCTAAAAGCCTTCCCTTGGTCAAAGATGTCCATGCCGCTTGTTAGGATTTGCATGATTTCCATGTCAGTCATTGGCTGCGTCCTTTCTGCTTCTTCAAAACTGCCCGTAGTTCGTCTGAAACGTCGCTGACCTCGACTACAAACGGGCCGTTGTCGGCCTTCTGGGGCTTGTTGCACTCGTCCCATGCGTCAAAGGCTGGGGACCAGCCGTATTTGCGCTTGGCTTCGGCAATGACCGCAGCGCGGCGGCTGATCTCGTCCGGCGTCAGGTCGGGTTCCTGCTTCTCGGTAAACCTTTTCGGCCCGCCAGTTTCTCCCTTGACGCCAATAGCCTCCCGCCAGCTCTCGTCATCGTTCCGGCAATGCTCGGCAATCTCGGCCAATGAAGGCCACCATTTGCATGCCTGTATTGCCTTTGTTATCGCCCCAACCACGGTGCGCTCGCCAAACCCACGCAGGGCCTTGAACCACTCATTCGCCATGATCCTGGCCTGCTCCGGTGTGCGGTCCTTCGGCGTCCCGAATGTGGCGTTCAGCCTAGCCATTTGCTCAGTTAACTGCCTTGGCGTAATCGGCTCCCCGACTGCCTTCGTCAGCTTCTGCAATCTCGTCTCCGAGTTCGCCAAAAATCCCGAGCGGGTGATCAGAGAGCGGTTGCTTGCTGGGTTGTTTTCCATTTTTGTTACCTCTCAGAATGGCTTGAACGTAAGGAATTGGCTCTGAAACTGCGGCACCTTCCGCAGTCGCAAGCGCCATCAGCGTGGCGACCTCCCCGTGGTCACGCCTCCATTTTCCGAGCATCGAGCGGGCATCAGGCTGGGAAAGTCCGCACGAGGTCAGATAACTCACACCCCTGGCGAACATTTCTTTCTTCAGGTCAAGCGGACTTGGCTGCTCAATCGACGGAACTTTTTCCGTCTGCGTAGCAGTATCCGTTCCCTTCCCTTCCTGTTCCCTTCCCTTCCCTTCCCCTCGTTCCTGCACTGGTTCAGGCATGTGCGTGCACGTGCTTGCGCCTGCTTCGTCTCGCGCAGGGATTAAACTGGCGGTTTCGCGCGAATTTACCTGCTGATGCTTCGCCCAACTCGGGATGCACCCATATGTGCGTGCGCCAACCTTGTACTTGACGAGGAATCCTTCCAAGGCGAGGGCGTCCAGAACCTTGCCGAAGTCAACTTCATCGTATGGCAGTGCATCCAGCTTCAAGGCGCGCGGGTTCCACTCAAAGCGTCCCTCACGATCTGCTGCTGTCCATAAGCCAGCAAACGCCAGCCTAAGAGGCAGGCCGTGCTTCTGCTCGGCGTCGAACAGGTCCGCGTGCCGGAAGAAGCTGGGCTTTATGGTTCTGATGCGGGCCATTCACCCAACCCTCCTGATTAAATACCCATCGGCGCACTTCTCCATCCGGCATTCAACCCCGCCTTCACGAAGCCTCCTGCAAGCCGATATGGCCGCAGTGCGTGAGCCAACCAGGAACGACTGCCCAACCTCCATGTTCCACATGGAAGCCCTGCGGCGGCGGACTGTTGGGGTTCTCGTCCACTTGCCAACCGAATGCATGTTCATTTCCGATGGCGTCGGATTTCTCCGATACGTTGAGCCGGGATCGCCCATCAGGATTGGGGTGATGTCACGCAGCATGGATGGCCCCCAGCAAGGTGACTTCCCACACCACGCGCTGTGAGCCAGACTTGCCAGCGCGCTTGGTCCCGGTCTTCTGGATCAGGCCAGCAGTCTCCAAGGGCTTGAAGCGGGGCGTAATGGAACCCAACTCACGGCCAAGAAATGCTGCCGTTTCCTCTGAGGTCTTCGGGCTTACCTTCAGCGCCTTCAACACCAGCTTGCTAAGGCCCCTTGCATCCACCTTCGCGGCGGCATCCTTGGATGTAACAGGGTCGGCAGTTCGTGACATGCCGAAGAAATCAAGTGCGTCTTGAGTCATCACAGTGTCCTCACTTCAATGCGAACTTCTCGTCCAGCCAATTCCTTCTCGTCCTGCGCAAAGTCAGCCCACCTGACGAACAGGCGGCGCACATGGTTGTCATTGGACAGCAGCCCGCCTTCTTGGAGAGCGTCCACGCAGGGTTTGATGATGTTGTCTAAATCGCGACCCTTGTGGGTCTGCTTCGCTACGATTGTGACTTCGACGGGGGCGTCGATCGTGAGGCCCTTGCGGCCTATGAGGACTTGAGTGGACGCAGCCGTCTTCCAGGCTTTGTATTCCGCGCTCGGATGCATCCCGAACGGGCCCTTGCGCCACATGCGGTTGGCGGAGGGGGGCATGTCAAAGCGGGCTTCTGCGTAACTCAAAGCAGTTCCTCCTGCTTCGGCTTCTGCGCTGGCTCGTCCTTGAACAGCCTTGGCTGCTTGTAAGCGTCATCTATGCGCTTGCAGGCTATGTCGAAATACTTCGGCTCCAATTCAATCCCGATGAACTTCCGCCCTAGCTTGGCACAGGCTACGCCTGTAGTGCCGGAACCCATGAAGGGGTCTAGGATGGTGCGTGGGCTTTCGAGTTGCTCTATTGACCACTGCATAATTTCGACGGGCTTTTGCGTCGGGTGCTGTGCGCCGTCGAGCATCAGCGCGACCCGGTTAAGTTCAAAGATGCGCAACGCTACCTGACGGCTCGTCCAAGCGAGTTCGCCGTCTGACTGGTTGATGCGTTGCCCTTTGTCCCAAACAAGCCACTTCCCGGTCGGGGGGAAGAGGTCTGCAAAGTAATTCCCGCCCCAGATGACGTGTTGCGCGCCTGCGTTCAGTAGAGCGGCGAATGTCTCAGGGTCAGGTCGTGAGGCGTCCCATCCCATGAAGTCGTAAGCCTTGCGCCCGCCGTGCCCGCCTGTTGTTCGCTTCTGCCCGTCCTTGCCAATACCATAAGGCGGGTCAGTCACCACAGCATCCACCTTCGGAAGCAAAGGAAGGATTTCCCTGCAATCACCAAGGTAAAGCGTGGCATCCCCCACCCGCTCACAGCGGAAGGATTCCAGCTTCTCCCGCATTGCGTCTATTGCCACCGCGTAGCTTTCCTTGCTGTTTTGCTCTGCGTCGTAATGAGATGCCCCGACGCGGAACGCAGTCGCTGGGGAGCAAGCCGCGTCGGGGACTGATGACCCGGAACTAGTAGTCGGGGGGACCTTCCGGGTCATGTTCGTTAGCCCGCCTTCTTTGCTGGCTGGACGATGGCACTCTCCGGCAAGCGCACAACGTGGCCTACCGGGGTGTCATTCGTGATGAGGGCTTCCCTGCTCGGGATTTTGCCAAACTCAGCAAACAAGGCGAACACGTCCGCGTCGTACTGAGCGCGAGCCTTGGACACAAGGTCCTCGGCTTCACGCTTTGCCGCCGCAATCTTGGCGTTCATCGCGTCCGTGGCAGATGAAACCGTCTTGTTCATGACGGCTTCCAAGCTGACGGCCTTCTGGTCGAAAGCGGCTCGCTGGTCGGGTGCCAGATTGAATGAAAGCTCAATCAGGCCGTTCTGGTGGCACAAGCGGTGATAGCGCCCCTTGACCTCAGTAACGCGGCCCTCACTGCGGTTGATGGCTTCGGCTTTGTCAGTAATGAAAGAAAGGATTTTCATGCTTCACTCCTCTTCGACTTCACTTCCCCCACCTTCACGCGCGGAAACGTAAGCCCCCGCTCGTAAATGCTGTCCCGCGCTTTGCTCATCGCGTTGTAAACTCGTGCTTCTGTGATGACGGTGTTCTTGCCGGGGCGCTTGACCCGCTCGGCTTCCATGATCTTCGCGATGTGGTGCGTGTCGTGGCCTTCGTTGAACAGCTGAAGGCATCGCCAGGAGAAGGATAGGCCAAGCCTCTGCCCTAACGGTTGTGCGTTCTGGACTTGCTCAACACTAACTGTCCCGCTCGTCACAAGTTCAGCAGAAAAGTCTTTAGAGTCGTTGCGGTCGCTTTCAACTTGATGTTTCATGATGCTGCTTCCGTCCCCTGTTGAGCAGACTTGAAAAAGTCGTTCGCAGTCACAGCGCCCTTAGTCGCTTGGTGGAGACGGGCAATGGTCCGCCAACTCGGTAGCGGCGTTTCACCGCTCAAAATCCTGCTGACTGTTGGCTGGGAAACCCCGGCCATCTCGGACAGTTGCGCTTGCGTGAGGCCCTGACGGGCTAACCATGTTTCGAGTTTCATGAGGCGCAATATACGGGTATCGCATATTTTGCGCAATAGGGGGGCGCGGGCAAAATGGACAAATGACGAGGAGAATTTACATACGCGAGTGGCGGAAATTCCGGGGGTTAACCCTAGTTCAACTGTCCAACCGCGTGGGAATTACCCAGCCGTCCCTGTCTAGGATCGAGACGGGCAAGCAGCCCTATTCCCAGCCCATTCTGGAGGCACTATCGGAGGCCCTGGCCTGTGAGCCATCTGACTTAATTGGCAGGCTTCCCGGCGCTCCTAACGAACTGACCGTCTTGATTAACAAGGTGCCGCCCGATGCGGTGGACGCCGTGACCGCCATGCTTAAGGCCGTCATCAAGGCCGCGTAGGTCAGCCCCCTAAGCCACCCCCCCCCTCTGCGTCAACACGCCGCACCATTTCGTGCGGTCGCTCCCCGCTGACATGCGCTAGTCATGCTGCGCTGGGTGCATATTGCGCTTGACGTATATTCACCGGGTGAATACATTCATCATGTCCAAGCAGCAAGGGAGCATGGATATGACGAACGAAACAAACCGCCAGAAATTCATTGAAGCAATGGAACGTTGCAACAACTGGCTGGCACAAGCGAATGAAGCCTCTGAGCAGGGCAAGGTTGAGAAGGCCGAAAAGCTCTACACGAAAAGCCAGTTCTGGCTGGACCGTGCAAACAAGTTGGAGTTCGCGGCGTGACCCGGCGCGAGTTCACACGACAGGATGATGAGCGTCTCTTGGCGCTCATTGCCCGCCTCGAAGCTGAAGGCGTTGAAGTCTTCATCGACGAGAACGAAGCGCCCCGCATGACGCTGGCCGACCTGATCGGCCCCGTCACGGACAAGATGCGGAAGGCGTTTGAGCGGATGGTTGGAGGGTTGTCATGACCCTCTATACCAAAAGCGCGATAGTCACGGCGGGCGTGATTACGTTCTTCCTGCTTCTGTGCGCCTTTAACTACGGGCGCTTGACGGCATCGCAAATCCAGCTTCGCTCATCTTGCGAGCTGGAATCTGAAGACAGGGCCGATCTCAAAGTCGGCTGGTATCAAGCGAAAGGGGGCCGTCAATGACGGTCCCCACCACAGACGAACTTCGCGAACTTGCACGTCGAGTACGCGAACTGGAAGCCCGCAAGGACGAAGCGTGGACAACGCGCGATACGCCGGAAGGCTTCCTGAACCACGCCATCGTCCAACGTCAATGGGCAATGGCAAGCACCCACCTCGGTGAGCGCATCCGCGAATACATCGAGAGTGGACAGACTGGCTTGGTGCGGCAATGAACCAGGACCGCTACGACTTTCACTGGGACGAGGCGATGGGGGACCCAACCGGGGACCCCGTTGACCTCTACACCCGCCAAGCCGCTGAAGGTTGGTACGCACGCGCCATGCGCGAGGCTGATGAGCGCGGCTTTTATCAACGCATCGTCAAGTGCCGCATGTGCTTGGTGAACTGGGCACCCGCTGAGTACGCGCGTTGCTACGTCAAGCCAACATGTCGCCCGTGGAGGCATCAGCCATGAGCAACGTCGTTGCTTTCCCGAAATCACCGGACGCCATCAAGGCCCAGGCGCTGGAACATCTCGCGCAAGAGATGCGTATCAACTTCGCCATTGGTTGCACAGCAGCCCAAGGCATCCCGACGCAGAGCGATTTGTGCGACGTGCTGGATCGGTGCGCAGCCATTGCCAAGCTGGTTGATGACTACATGGGTGTGTTGAGGGCTTACGAATGAAGCCCAATAAGGAAACCATCACCACCATCCGCGTCACGCCAGAGATGAAAAAGGCTTTGGAAGAGTTGGCACGGAAAGAGGACAGGTCGGTCAGCTCTCTCATTCGTCTGATGATTCAGGAATCCCTGAAGAAGGTGACGCTATGAAAAGGCCAGCCATCACCCAAGCTATGAAGCTGGAAGTCTACACCCGCGAGGGCCTCGCGCCTTGCTACGTGTGCGGCTCTATCGGCTTCATCAGCGGGATGCAGCTCGATCATCAACTGTCTTTAGTGGACGGTGGGGAACATTCCGCGAGTAATCTCAGTCTCATCTGCGTGCCTTGTCACCGCATCAAGAGCGGCAAGGAACATGTGGGGAATGCCAAGGCGAAGCGCCTGAAGAAGGCCCGCGAGGCGCACGAAGCCATCCTGCGCGGAGAGCCGAAGCCGCCTGGGACAATCAAGTCGCGTGGCTTTCAAGGCCACAGGAAGTTTGACGGAACAGCCGTATGGAGGAAGTCATGAACGAACTCGCCAAGGCGCTTGCAAAGGCGCAACTAAGCATCAAGTCCGCTATCAAGGACAGCAAGGGCCAAATCGGCCAGAACCGTGAATACAAGTACGCGGACCTCGCTTCCATCATGGATGCCTGCAAGAAGGCCCTGTCTGAAAATGGCATCGCCGTCATTCAGAAGCCGGACTTCAACGAAGCTGAAATGTGGCTGGAAACGGTTCTCATCCATGAGAGCGGAGATTGCATCATGGGCCGCTATCCGCTTCGCCCAACGCAGAACACGCCGCAGGCTTATGGATCGGCCCTGACTTACGCCAGACGCTACTCGCTGTCCTCAATGGTTGGCGTCATTACGGAGGACGATGATGGGAGCGCGGCGAGCCAGCCAGCCCCGCGCCGCGATGCTCCAGCCCCGGCCCCGGATGAATATGAGGCCAATCTCGCCAAGGCCCAGAAGTGGGCAAGTGATGCTATCGGGTTCATTGAGGCTTGCGTGTCTGCCAAGGAAATAGATGCCTGGTATGGCTACAACGCAGCTCCGCTGGCGAGGCTGCAGAAGACTTACGGCGACCTGTTCCGCCAAGTCACTCAGGCAATGGTGAACCAGCGGGAATACGTTGCAAAGCAGAGGGATGCGGCTGAATGAGAGACGCAACGGAAGAGGACATCGGGATAGACACCCCGTCCAGAAAAGACAACGCGCGGCGAATAGCGGGGAAGAAAATACGCAAGTCCCTGAAGGACTGCATGGCGCTTGGCCTTAGCCTCGGAGAGGCTGAGACAGTCATCCGAAGGACGTTCCTGAAGTTCTGCGATGACTATTACGCGCACGCTGCGGCGCGGAAGGCGGCGGCTGAATGAGTGACGGTATTTTCATCCGCACGGCATTCGGCCTCCAGCCTGCGGATGACGCGGCACGGGAGATGCTGGAAGGCGTGGCTATCGGCAAGATGGTCAAGGCCAGCGTCTCCCGTCCGCGCAACTTGCAGCATCATAGGCTCTACTGGGCTTTGTGCAGCGCAATAGCCTCAAGCATCGGAGCGCAGCGCGAGAACGTGAGCGATGTCATCAAGATTCGCACGGGTCATGTGACCATCGTTCAGACCAAAAGCGAGCGTTACAGGCTTCCGAAGTCCATCAGCTTTGCCAAGATGGATCAGGCGCAGTTCAACGAGTTCTTCAAGGAATGCTGCCGTGTCGTGACGGAAGAGTTCCTGCCCCACATGAAGCCTGGGGACCTCGTGAAAGAGATTGAACAGATGGTCGGAATGGAGAAAGCAGCATGAACATGGAAGACCTTCGCCACATATTCGACGCCGCAGTATCACGCTCAAAGGCGACCAACCGTGAGGACATCCCGGATGAAGCGCATAGGGATGCGGGGCTGAAGGCCGTCGTTGAGGCGCTATGGAAAGAGACGGCCGACAGGGGGCACGGGCATCTGCGCGGCGAAAACTGGGTCACGAACCCATGCCAAATTTGTCGCGCCGAAGCAGCAGAGGCGGAAGTGGTGCGGCTTAGGGCGATTTTGAATGCAGCCGAAAAGGACTGCCACAAAGCGCGGTTTGCCTTGCAAACAATTGGCGAAAGCACAGTGCCAGACCAGCCAGCATCAAGCGGCCTGAGTGAGCTGGAACACGTGCAGCACCACCATACGCAGCTCAGGCGTCTGGCTATTATGACGCTCCAGCCAGAAGCAATCGGCATTTATGAGGCCCCCAGACGTGATGCGGATGAAATTAGAGTGCGCGGGGTTGGTCGCGATTTGTTTGAGCCTCGGTCGATCCGAGTTGCCCTGACTGAGCGGCCTACAGATGATGAAATAAGATCAATGCACGATTGGATGAGAGGGTGGAAGCTATGAACTCGACTGCGCCTGACGGCAAGGTATGCCGCGATTGCAAATGGTGTGACGGTAGCAGCTGCCACCGCTACCCGCCGAAAATGGTTCCGTGGCCTGACAACGATCAGAGCGAAACGCACGCTTCACGTGGGGTGTACTACGTGCCACTAGCGACGTTTCCGTTTGTTGGTCCTACGGATTGGTGTGGAGAATGGAGCAAGTCGAAATGACCAACGAAGACATCGTGCAGAGGTTGCGTGAAGACTACTGTCAATGTGTGAATGAGCCTGAGTATAAGCCTATCCGTTGTTACACCTGTGAAGCCGCCGACCTCATCGAAGCCCTTGAGGCAGAGTTATCAGAGGCGAAAAAGGTGTTCAGCGAGACATTCGACGCAGCACGTAAATGGAGAGCGAAATCCGAAGCCCTTGAGGCAGAGGTGAAGCGGCTGCGGGATGCGCTTCAAGGTTTGCACGACGATGTTGCAGAGTACCAGAGCATCAACAATCTGGGCGGATATAACAATCACTGGATGGTGATCGCCCGCAAGGCTTTGGAACAATGACCAAAAAACACAAGCAGCAAATCCGCTTCATCCTTGAAGTCACCAAGCGTTACAAGGAAAACGGCGGATACATCTACCGATTTCACGACAACGGGAAAGTGCGGGTGAGGATTTCACTGGCCGACTTCATCCTGTTTGAACTCGGGGCTTTGGAACAATGAACCCACGTCCTCTTCGCGTGCAGGTGCATTATGACTGACCGTCCGTACAGCGTAGCAACTTTAGCGGAAAGGTGGGGTTGTTCCAGGCGTCATGTGACGAACCTGATCCGCAGGGGGGAGTTGCGCGCGTTTCGGGTCGGTGCTTTGCTTAGAATTACGCCGGGGGAAGTGGGGAGGTACGAAGAATGCGGTACAGGGTCGCCAAGCACAAGCGAGGGTTCGTCGCGGTCATCTACGAGCCGACAGGACATCGCAGACGAATTACGCTTAAGGCGACTGACAAGTTCAAAGCCACAGCAGAGGCGGCAGAGCTTGTCGGTCATATCGAACAACGAAAGCCCCGGCAAAGACTAACGGTCGGGCAGATAGTGGAGATGTATCTTGAGCAAAGCGAAGCGATCTGGCGAGGTGTTGACAAGTTCCACGCTCAGGCACTTAAGGCCCATTTCGGGGGCCTTGCGCCAAGCAGCATTGACGCTGAAACTTGCAGATCGTTCACTGCTAATAGCAAGGGCAGAGTTGGAACGATCCGAAAACGACTTTCGGTCCTTCGCGCAGCACTTAATTGGGCTGCAAAAAAAGCCCTCATCGACAAAGCCCCGCACATCTGGCTCCCGCCAGCCCCGCCGCCGAAAGACAGGAGACTGACCCGTGACGAATTTGAGCGCCTCGGACGAGCAATGGAAAGCGTACATGGATGGATATTCTTGCAGCTTGCAAGATTTACAGCGGCGCGCGCTGGGGCAATACTCAGCCTTCAGTGGCAATCCGTTGACTTCGAGCGCCGCATTATCTCGCTTGGCGGGTCAGTACGACAAAAACGCAGGGCAACAGTCCCCATGCACCCCGATCTGGCGTGGATACTGGTTTTAGCCAAGGAAGCAGCCATGACGGATTACGTGATTGAGTTCGCCGGGAAGCCTGTGAAGTCCATCAAGAGGACGTTCCACACAGCAAGGAAGCGGGCTGACCTGGACAAGGCCGTCACGCCCCATGTCCTACGCCATACAGCAGCATCCTGGATGGCAGAGGCGGGTATTCCGATGAGCGAGATTGCAGCGGTGTTGGGGCACCGGGACAGCAGGACTACGGAACGGGTCTATGCTAAATTCTCGCCTGAATATTTACAGAAAGCAGTGAGGGCTTTGGGATGAGTGCAAGACGATTGGACAGTCAATTCCGCATGATGGAATGGGAAAAAAAAGAAGCGAGGCTGCTAAGAAGGAAGCGGCTTGCAGCCAGCCAGAAAGAAGCAGTGCCCTCCGGCGCAAATTGCCAGTCAGAAGAACAGCGCAAGCCTGAAACGACGCCAAACGACGAACAGAAGGCGTGAGGTTCCGCGTTAAGTCGTTGTTTTCCATATAGGGAAATGCTTTCGGGAGGCAGGGGCCGGAGGTTCAAATCCTCTCTCTCCGACCAGTCTTTTCAATGACTTAGCACCGAAAAGAGGCAGTGCGCTGTGGTGCGCTCGTGCCAGTTCTTAGTGGTATTTCAATACTCTAGGGCTAGTATGCCCATGCTTCAGACATGAAGCGGCCCCGCCGCCTGCGCTAACAGGTGATGGCAGGGCCTAACCAACACATGAGGGTATCATGCGTAAGGCTGTTTTCATCATAGTTGCGATTCTTGCGTTTGTCTTCGACCTGGCGAT
>Ga0208784_1000061_pt1 | contig 47417 bp, 70 predicted proteins | sample DEB19_08_DNA_FD_184531 | JGI IMG/M metagenome (GOLD analysis project Ga0208784, IMG submission 184531) | Aqueous microbial communities from the Delaware River and Bay under freshwater to marine salinity gradient to study organic matter... | ecosystem: Environmental > Aquatic > Marine > Coastal ... | reverse complement strand
CGGTTAGATTCCTTTCGCAGCAACGAACTTCATTCAGCAGTAAGTAGCGGTAGGACAGTGGCGTTGAAGTGCTGGCGTTGCCATGCGCGTTCCGCAGCCCACGCCGCATCCCACGCCCTCGCCGCAGCCCTCGCCGCATCCCTCGCCGCATCCCTCTTCGCAGCCCTCCCCGCAGCCATCGCCGCATCCCTCCCCGCAGCCCACGCCGCAGCCACCGCCGCAGCGTCGATCTCGCCTCCGGCGTAGGCGCGCGCTGCCTCGATCGCCTTGCGTGGGCGGTCGTCGTTTGGTCGCTCCTTCTCGAAGATTGGGAGGACTTTTTCGGCGCAGTCAGCAGCGAACAGTCGCAACGCAACCGTCAGGTCAACAGCGGCAATCAGCGTCCGCGAACGTGCGGCGTACTTGTCCGGCGGGTTGCCGTGCGGGGTTACGTCGCCGTCGAGTTCCACCACACAAGCAATAGAACCCGGCGCGTATGTCAACGCATCGAACAGCGTAGGCGAGGCGTGATAGCCGTACTCGCACGGGATGATCTTGCGGTTAGCGGGAATGGTGCGTGTCTCCCCCACCGTCCACGCGGGTTCGTCCCCACTAGATGTGGTCATGTCGTATTGCAGGAAGTGGTATGCCCGCATTACTTGTGCCGTCCCTTCACTAATAGGATCAAATCATGCCGCGATACTAAGTGCAATACCTAGATCGCCAGATTCGCTCGAATTCCGCGGGAAATTTCCAGCCGGGCGTTGTTGTCGAACGTCCGTTCTACTGGCGCAGTAGTTCGCCTGACGCTAGTAGAACGCGTGTTCTTCACCGTGCGCGGCTTGCGCGCAACTTCGACGCCGTTGATCTTCAGCGTGCTAGCACGCCCGGAGAATCGCCACGGTAGATTCTGAGCCTTCGGCTGCCGCCCGATGGGATCGCGCATCAGCACTTCCCACGGACGCAATGCGCCCTCGGTGAACATAACGATACCTTATCCCGAACAGAACATCCGTTCGCGAGTGGGTCAGAACAAGCGTTCTGCCCCAGACTCGAACGTGCGTTCTACTTGGCGACCACCTGCCAGCGAGACGCGATTGCGTCCGCACGCTGGATCGCGCGCTTGTGCTGATCGCTGCCGAAGCGCCACGGGAGTTGCCGACCGCCAGACTTGACCATCACCGCGTTCATTCGTGCGTCCCTTCCGTTCGTGTCCGGTGTTCATTGCCACTGGAGACAGTTAAGCAGGCCAGCCGCGCCGTGTGTAACATTAAATTGATATCTAGGGTCAATTTCTATTAAAGTTGTGATAGTTTCTGGCGGTGCTATCAATTTGTTGATACTTGGTGATGCCATACCTAGGTAGGGTATCCGCGATGCGCCCACCTAGGAATTGATAAGACGTATATGCAAGTGGACGGATAGGACAGACGTGCTGAACAGATGTTCTGGAGAACGGATGTTCTGGCACGCTGGCCCGGTCGCAGGTGACGTCATACCCCGACCCCGTACCGGTACCCCTCGCTCCCGGCTGATTCTGCTAATTTGCTTAGGCGGTTACGCTGTTCTGTCTGTCACGACAAGCGATACATGACACGCGCGTCATGGCATGCCGCGGCGAGACGGGCGACCGCGACGGCGGCGCCGCGCGGGGGGACATCCCCGCTACAAATTGCAACAAAAAATCCAGCCCCCACCTTTTCTGCCACTGCAATAAGGGAATCAGAACCGCGCCTAAAGCCCGCAGGAAGCGTCTACAGCGCGCTTCCGTGGCGCAGTGGCACTAAGTACCACGCCCGAGTAAGCGGGCTCGTGAGGCCCCTTAGGGCCGTGCCGCCCACGTGTTTTTAGCCCGCTTTAGACGCCATAGCGCCCCGTAAAAATACAGGAGTCAGTAATCTAGGTAATTAGACTCCTGAAAAAATACAGGATATTTTTCTAGACTAGGCACTTTATGCTAGGTTATTTTCACATGTTATTGACAAATGATAATTTGTGTATACACTATCACCATGGCAGCACGACCTAAGTTAACAATGAAGCAAGCCCGCTTTGTTCAAGAGTACCTTATTGATAACAATGGGACTCAGGCGGCTATCCGGGCCGGGTATGCAGCAGGAAGCGCCGACGTAACCGCTGCTCGGCTGATGAAAGACCCACGGATTAGCCGGGAACTAGATAAAGTCCGTGACCGAGTATTCCAGCGGGCAGAGGTAACGGCTGAAGACATCGTTCGAGAGGGGTGGGCGATCGCGACCGACCCAACGGCACCGCATGCAGCCCGTGTCTCAGCCCTTACCCTCCTTGCCAAGCGTCATCGTGAGTTTAGTGACAAGCGGGAAGTGGACGTGCGGGCGATCTCGCTTATTGCTAACACCTACGGGGTAGACGAAACAGAACTTATCCAAGAAGCGCAGAGAATTAACCTCATGCTTAAGTCGGGTAATAATGATTAACATGTATTATCCGTTCACGAAGTCCGGGAACCAAGATTCCTAGAACCGCCAAACAGCCGCTTCATACCACCGACGTACCCTTAGAGGTACTGGCGGCTATTTCGCTGATTAAGAAACGTGATGCCGCTCGGGCCAAACCTCCTTCGGTCACTGAGTTCTCTAAGATAGTTCGTATTCTCTCTGACGATCCCATTAAGCCTGAGTTAATTCCATTCACAGGTTGGCCGCATCAGTTAGAACGGTTTGAGTCGTGGGAACAGGGCAACTCCGAAATCATCCTAAAGGCACGCCAGTTAGGCATGTCGGAAGCCATTGTGCTGTATGCGCTGTACCGCGCTATGTATTCAGGGTGGCGAGTGGCCCTTTTCTCCGTAGGTCAGAGAGAAGCGCGGGAACTGTTGACCCGGTGCCGGAGGGCATGGTTCTCCCTGCCTCCGTCCAAGAGGGGGATTGTGAACTGGAGGACGGACGACGCTGAGTTTGACTCCGGTGGGCGCATCATGGCCCTGCCGTCGTCAGAGGATGCTGGCGTTTCGTACACATTCCAGTTAGCAGTGATGGACGAGTTAGCCTTTCACCCGTGGGGAGAATCCAACTATGCCGCTCTTCGTCCTACTCTTTCTGCTGGTGGACAGTTTATTGCATTATCTACTGCTAACCCAAGGCTTGGGCCATCGGGCCTATTCCATGATTTGTACATGGCTTCAGCAGAGGGCGAAACGCCTTACACCGCTGTATTCATCCCTTGGTCAGCGCGTCCGGGGCGTGATGAGGCGTGGCTGGCGGTAGAACGTGCGGCGTATACCGGCATGCCGGAGGAGTTTGACGCCTTCTACCCAGACTCAGAAGACGATGCATTCGTTGCCAGACAAGGGCTGGTGTTCCCGCAGTTCGATAGGCACCGCCATGTGGGGGAGCAGCGGGTTCCTATTGAGGACTGCATTCGGGTGGTAGCGGGTATCGACTTTGGTGGTGGCGACCCTACGGCTATCGTAGTCCTTGGGATGGACTCACATCATCATGTACATCAGTACGCCGAGTTCTACAAACCGGGCACGGTGGGCGTTGATCAATTGATCAACTTCCTTAGCCAATACCCAATCGGCACTGTTGTTTGTGACCCGACCGAACCAGTTGCTATCTCTACGCTTCAGGCTCAAGGTATCCCCGCTCGTGGTGCTGACAACCGCCGAGGCGAGGGCCTTGGCATGGTTGCGTTCCTGTTGGAAAATGACAAACTTACTATAAGCCCCGAATGTAAAAACTCTATTAGCGAATTCCCCGGATACCGCTGGTCAGACCGCACTGACCCAAATGACCGCACCCGGTACTCCACCAAGACCCCGGTAAACCACCACGCTGACGCTATGGACGCACGGCGTTACGCCATCATGGAACTGTCGTGGGCGCTACGCGGTGTAACAAAACTGCCCAATAGAACCCTCAGCGGCAAGCCGCTACGGAGACATGCTGTATGAACGACATCGCTGTACCCAACAAGAATGGCGATTACCGCTACCACTGCGCTTGTGGACAGACTTCGCCCAAGGAAAAGTTTGCCATCGACCACACTCTCGATGGCCATGAGGGCATTATGGAAGTATTTGCCTTTGGTAAGTGGCGCAAGAGTGGCGTGAGATGGGGAGATATCAGTGTCTAGCCGTTGTGAAAACTGCTATCGTTTTAAGACTGATTACGCACATTATCGAATGTGTGTGCCTAAAAAGAAATGGCCGGATGAATTCTTTGTAAAGGCCAAATCAGTAGAGACTGCACCACCAATTGTTGAAGAGAGTAGACAAATTAGCATTAAAGATGCTATTATCTGCTCAACCTGTGGGTTTGAAGCCAAGTCTGATTTTGGTATGAAGTCCCACTCCCGCAAGCATGGCGGTGCTGAGTGACGGATGACTCGCTTTCTACCTCCCGTATTGTACGTTTGCTAGAACGTACCCGATACGCGCACGAAAAAACAATGATGAACCTCAAGGTTCGTCGTTCGCTTATTAACCAAGCAACCGCAGACTTTGCAGACGGCAACCAGACCGGCACCCTGCTCCCTGCGCCCTTCCAGAAGACCTCTCTAGCCATCCGCTCCATGATTGGCGCACCGGCTAAGGCTGCACAGCACTACGCTGCGCGCATTGCATCGAACCGCCCCGAAGTTTCTGTCATCCCAATTACTACCAAGAACAACATTTCTGACACGGTAGACAAGATGGCTGGCGCACAGGAGCGCCTAGACTCCCAGTTGTGGGTTGAGTCAGGTGGACGTGACGCTCAGTGGCAGATGGGCTGGGCCATGTCTGTAGGTGGGGCTGGGTACTACCTCACCCTCCCACGTGACGCCAACTTCGGCCTTCCTGACCGCATCATGTACGCGGACAAGAGCCAAGAAGAAGTTGAAGAACTCAAGAAGCAAGGCTTAATTGCCTCCGTTCCTCACGAAGAGGGCGGAAAGATGGTCTACGCCGAGCATGGCGATGTCTGGTCAGCCCGTCGCAAGCGTGCGATGGAGGTGAATTTCGAGTCTGGGCGTTCACTGTTCACTGTCCAGCCATACCCGCGCGACATGGTACTGCGCGAAAAAGACAATGATGGCATCAAGTGGGCCGCAATCATTGAGGAAATTCCTTACGAGTATTGCGCTCCGGGTTCCGAACTGGCGATGACCGCTGCTCAATACAAGGGCATCGACGCTGAGGACATGGATCGCTACGGCCTATTTGTTGACAAGAAAACGGGCCAGATTGTTGGCGGCATTCCGAAGGGAGCCCCCCTTAACTCTGACTGGGAATCGTCTGACGTATATACGCTCATTCGTTTCTTCACCCGCACAGAGGAGGTGATCCTTATCTCTGGGCAGGGTTCAGTGGATACCGCGACAGAAATCTGGCGTGGTGAACACGGGTGCACAATCATGGGTGTACCAACCTGTCCAGTCGTAGAAGTTCCGTTCTTCCAGACGGACGTATCACTGCACGGTCAGGAGTTCTCTACACCCCTGAACCAGATTTTTGGTATTGTCCCACAGATTAACCAACTTCTTACGCTTGCTTCTAACGCTGCCGCTTTCAATGGAATCCCCCGGTGGGTAGTAGAACTAACCAATGGCTCAACCCTTCGCACTGAAGACGGTGAGCCCAAGATGGTTGAAGCGGGTGAAGTACCGGGACTAGACCCCAATGAGGCGGCAGCGTACCCCGGAACCCTGAAGCAACTGACAATTGATACTAAGTCAATTGAGAAGATGCTTGAAGTATACCTACAGCAACTAGACAAGATGATGCCTTCACCGGTAACTTCCGGCGTTGCTGGCGCATCCGCCGCTGCGTGGCAGGTGCGTGAACTTATCCAGCAGTCTCAGGAAACCCTACGCCAGCCGGTAGACAACCACGCTCAGGCTGTTAAGCAAATCATCCTGATGTGGCACGACTGGATGCGCGACCTCGATGTGCCAATCTACTTTTTTGCCGCTCCCGGTTCACGTCGTTCTCGCCGTGAATTCCGCTCGCTTATTGAGTTTGATCCCAAAAACCTGACCGACTCCATTGTTGTGGCACAGGAACTTGACACTCCCGGCGAGCGCACTATCCGCGTACAGCAGGGTATCGAACTTCTTAAGGGCGGTCTTATTGACTACCAGAAGTTCTTTGAGGAATACGACAAGACTGAGGATTCGCGCCAAGCCGTCATTGATATGTACGTACAGCAGGTTGTTACCTACGTCATGTCTGGCATTCTCCCACCGGGCGCTAACCCCAACCCGCAGCCGGGCGGCGTTGAGCCCATCATCAAGGTTGTGGCCGACTCTGTACGTGGCGCTGTCAATTACGCCCTACTAAATGAATCCCCTAACTACGCAATTGCTACCGCTGAGCAGATGGTGCAGCAGTCTCAGGCTATGCGGCCTTCAGAAACTGGAGAAGCGGCACAGTTTGGTCAGGGCGGTGGCCCTAGCGGTGGGGCAAACGTTGCCTACAGTTCTGGTGTAGTCCAGCCCGGTATGGGGATGGCGGCAGACCTGTCACAAACCCTTGGCAGACGAGAGGCTAACCAGTACCTCATGGCAGGGGCGGCACTTGCCTAACCTCAACGTAGAACTGATGGACGAAGTACGACAGCAGGCATTTGACCAGTGCATTGATTTGTCCAAGGAACTCATTGCATCAATGCTTGGGCCAGACGGCGAGACAGTGGGCGATAAGCCCCTAGACCGAGGCCAGCGCATTGCCCGTGTAGAAGACATGGCGCGTCGCGGAGTAATGGACATGCTAAAAGTAATTTCCCCAAGGGTATATGATAACCTTGTTAAACAATATGTACGCGACGTGGATGAATCCCCGCTAATGAAGCGAGAACAATAATGGGATGGAAATTAGTAGGCGGTAAGCCTGTTTTTGTTCCAGATGAGACAAGGCCACCCACTGGTGATTTAACTGGGCAGGTTGGATTTAACAGCAGAAGCAACCAATGGGAATACGTATTGGCGCTTCCCGGTGGGGTAATGCGGTTTACTGGCGTTCAAGCGCCAGACCCATCCGCTTCCGCCCGTATCAGCGCCAATGCTTCTATGTACGGGGCAAATGTATCTGCTGCCAACGCAGCAGCACAACGGGCGCAAGAGGCAGAACAATGGCTAAAGAGTTTTGAATACAAAAAAACTCAAGACGATATTGCTAATGCCAATGAAACTAGAAAAATTTATCAGCAAGACGAGCAAATTGGAATTGCTAAACGCGCTCAATTATTTCTAGAATACAAGGGCGCATATGAGCAAGCCCAAGGTTTAACTGCTGAGTACAACACTACTCAGCAGCGCATGTTTGAAAATTCTGCCAAGATTAATGACATGCAATTCCAGCGGCAGGCGCTTCAGGCAAACCTAAACGCTCAGGTTGCTATTCAAAACCAGAACAACCAACTTGCAGTTCAGCAGGCTACCGCACAATTTGAGGCTGGCAGGCAAGAACGCCTTGCTGCACTGTCTAAAGACATTGGTGTTCTTGCCGCCGACCCCGGCGACCGCGCTAAACTTGCTTCTACCTTGCTTGCTAACAGCGGCTGGGGCAGGGCCAACACGGCCCTTGCCCAAGGCAATCAGATTACTGACGAGTCGCTGCAACCACTGGCGCAAGACCTCGGGCTTCGTGAAGAAATCCGGGCAATGAGGTCGCCGTTTACTTACACTCCAATTGTGGCTCCAAATATTCCGCAATTTGCCGGAATGACTATGCCAAACTTCCAAACAACTGCACCGCCTAAGCCTTTTAATCCTAATCCAACCGCCACGTCCAATACACCAACATCTACAAATTTTGGTGGCGGTATGATCCAGTCTAATGTACCAGTTGGTGGCGCTACTTATAATGGTCAGGCTATTGCAGGTGCATGGGGAAGCGGAGGAACACCGGCTCCTTCTTCAAGTGGAAGTAGCGGTGGTGGAGAAGGCGGAAGTGGCGGGGGCGGGGAAGGTGGCGGCGGTGGCGGCATGGCCGAAGGCGGCATGACCAACGAAGAAAAGTTTATCGTTGGTGATCGCCGTGATGGCAAGCCAGCCGGTACTGAAGAACTAATTATCAACCCAACTAAGGCCCCTATTAAAGTGGTGCCTAACAATGAATTGCCAAAATACTTTGGGGGCACCATGCCGCAACGATACGCTGACGGTACAGATGAGCCTACTGGTTACGCTTTAGGTAAGTACTTAGAACAAATGACACTTGCGGGTCGCGGAGATGAGGCCCTGTCCCTTCTTAAGAGTCATGGATATTCGCCAACTCCAACGCCAGCGCCAGAAACAAAAGCGCCAACTGGCATGCAACTGCCTACTACTGTAATTCCAGTAGTGCAAATGCAAAATCCTGTTAACCCATATGCCTCTGACTATGAAACACCACTAAGTTACACTCCCCCAGTATATAACTGGGGCGAACAAGATATGGGTTATGTACCCGCCCCCTTTAATGCAGTTACCACGCAAGGCCGCCCGCACTACTACGGACAAGCAGCAATTGATGAAGCAAACCGTCAGTACGCTTACCAAAAGCCCGGTCAAGTTCTTCCCGGATATAGTGCTGACCAGCGCCTTCGCGCAGGTCAAGAACGACTTGGAAACTTTATGCTTGCCCCCGCATTCGGCGCTGGGAATCTTGCATTGAATGCCCTAGGAGGGGCAAGCCGTTTCTTAAGCCGCCTGTATGGCTCCACACCGGGGGGTCAAGAGCGGGGATTTACCGGATTTGATAATTATCAGCGACCGCTTACTCCAGAGCAGCGTATTGCTGAAATGGGTGCATCATCTGGCGGCGGTTACATTCCGGGTTATAATTACCCAATGGATGTTATTGGTTTAGAAGGTTACGCTGAAGGTACGGACTACCCGCGTTACGCCAATGGCACAACTGACGGTTCTGTATTTGGCGAACTTCCAATGCAGGATACAACCGAAGCCCGCAACTTCCTAACCAAGTCGCTACAGAATGCCCTCAGCGGCACTCCGTGGACGGCTGCAAACTTGCCAAGTGCGGTATACGCATCTACTCCGGGAACTGACCCAGTAGTGGCGCAAATCCTTGGCTCTCTTAACGCGCAGGCTCGCGGTATCCCCGCGCAAACATTCCTGCGTCAAGCATCGCTTCTCGCACCTGAAGGCGCAAGCCAGCAGGTTACGCGGAGGTCGGCGTGACACTACCGGGCCTAGCACGGTACAAGGTTTTCCCTATTTCCCTGACGTACACGGCAGAATAGGAGGCTCGGTAGTGCCACTCCGTAAGGGTTCAAGCCAGAAGGTTATCTCAGAAAATATCAAGACTGAGGTAAAGGCTGGCAAGCCAAAGAAACAAGCAATTGCAATTGCCCTGTCAAAAGCAGGGAAGAGTAGGAAGGGGTAATGGCCGGTAAGTCCATGAAGTTGGGTGGCGGTGGTCGATTTGCCGCCCTCGAAAAGTCTATTGCCAAGGGTGGGGCCAAGAACCCGGCAGCAGTAGCAGCGTCTATTGGCCGTGAGAAGTACGGCGAGAAGAAGATGGCGAAGATGTCCGCAACCGGACGAAAGCGAGCAAAGTAATGCATAAGCCATACACCGGCCCAGACCGCATGATGGAAACGCACCGTGAAATCATGCACGACCCAGAACACAAGACCCGCCTGATGGACGAAATGCAGAATCCAGCAGTTATTGTTCAGTCTAACAAGGCTAAGATTTGGAGCGAAAAGTAATGGCGAAGATGACGATGGGTAAGGCTATGAAGATGGTCGAGAAGTCCCGTGAGGACAAGGCCCGCGACAAGAAGATGGGTTACAAGGAAGGCTCTAAGGCCGACATGAAACTCGACAAGATGCAGGCCAAGCGCATGATGGGCAAGAAGAAGTAGATGGCAAAGACCCCGGCTTGGCAGCGTAAGGAAGGCCAGAACCCCGCTGGCGGCCTTAATGAGAAGGGAAGGGCCTCCGCTCGTGCGGAAGGTCACAACCTTAAGCCACCAGTCAAGTCGGGCGACAACCCACGACGCGCTTCATTCCTAGCACGAATGGGTAACTCACCGGGGCCAGAGCGTGACGAAAAGGGGCGACCAACCCGCTTGCTCCTATCTCTTCAGGCGTGGGGCGCTTCGTCTAAGGCTGACGCCAAGAGCAAGGCTAAGGCCATCTCGGCGCGTAACAAGGGCAAGAAATAATGGCTATGTCAGAACCGCCCCAGTGGACTCATCAGCGTATGCAACGCATGAAGACGCAGTACCCAGAGTTTCAATACTCTAATCCGGGTAATGTTCTTCAAGTAGACAATTACGCTGTAAACAATGGCGGTGCGCCCACTGAATTTTCTCTTGCTGTAATGCGACTAGCCACGCACGCCGCCAATTCAACAAAGCCAAAGATTACCCCAGAAAACAACACTGGCATTTTCAATGGTCAATGATAACTCTTGGTATTCAGTAGCAAATAGCCAACCAGAACAAAGCAGTAGCGAACCACTCTATGCTGAGCCGTTGTATCCGGGAGACATCTACAACCCACCAACTCAGCAATCTGCAAGTATAAGTAATTATCAATTACAGCCAGAGCAAAAAGGTTTTCTAGGCGAGGCTGCTGATTTATTTCGAAGCGTTGTCCCTCAAGGGGTTAGGGATTTTGGCGGTCGCACTCTACGCGGGTTGTCATCTGCTGAGTACGCATTAAACCTTGTCTCCCCGCAGGGAAGGCAGTATGGCACTGAACTTGGTGAAACCATCGGCAGCATTCCATATGCTGGCGGTCTAGCGCGTACAGCATTTGACGTTGGGGCGTCACCACTTACCTTCCTTACTGCCGGTGTGGGCGCTGCGCCCATTGCTGGAGTACGCGGTCTAGGCATTGCCGGTAAGGCTTTAGGTGCCAGCCCAGAGATTGGCTCGTTTGGTGCAAGGGCTCTTAGCGCGGCAGGGTTAAACCTTGCTGGCACATACGGCGCAGAGGGCGGTCAGTATCTAGCAGAAAAGGCCGGTCTTTCAGAAGACGCACAGTTAGCCGCTGGTGTTGCTGGCGGTTTACTTGGTGGCGGTTTGGCAGCATCACGCCTTGCTACTAAGGGTATTGGTGCGGAATCAGCGGCAAAAGCATTTAAGCCGCAAACAGTAGCCGAATCTGTATTTGGAATTAAAAACGTAGAGCCAGAACTTTCCAGAACACAGACACTTCTAAATCACCTAAAAGAAACAACTGGGTTCGGGGTACTAGACAACGAATACTCTACGCCGATTATGCAAGAACGCAGGCGTATTAGAGAAGTTACAGATTCTCAAGCAAATCGCATTGGTAATCTTGCTGACTATGTATACAACCTGTTTGACACTGACAAGAATGGCGGGCTCAAGCAGTTCGGGGGTGCGCCCACCCTACAAGATGTTGCCGCTAAGTTGCCACTATACGCCCCCGACCTTAATGAAAAGCAACTGTCTGGGCTGACACGCCTTCGTGAAGAACTAGCGCCATTCAATCAGGCGCTTACCGAAATGGGCGTTACGCCCAACATGCGCGCTGACATCATTGATGGCGGTTTCTACCTTCCCCGTGGTCGTGCTTTAGAAGAAGGCGTAGATCAGCCACTGGTTCGTGCCTCATCTGCAATGCGCGGTTCCAAGAAGGGCTTTGAGCGCCCTGAAGAATTTGGAACAATGGCAACTGGTATCCAACAGGGATACACCTACAGCCCATTCTCAGAGTCACTTCAATCTTACATTCGTGATTTAGGCAATCGCGTAGGCGACCAATGGGCCACTAACCAATTTAAGGAAAGCGGTCTTGGAATGACCGCTAAGGAATCTCTGCTTGCCTCAAACCCCGCACTTGCTGCTAAGAAAGACGCAATTGATAACTCTCTGAAGAAATTGCTAGTAGCAGAGAAGAGCCTTAACGATGACACCGTTAGGGTAATTGAGCGTTTTATCAGCGACCCAGATTTTACTGACATTGAAGAACTAAGAGCAGCGTTGCCAGCCGCTGTTAAGCGCGGCACGTACGCTGGCATGAGCCGCGAAGATTTACAGAAGGCTCTTATTCAAACTAAAACCGACCTCAACGAGATTCGTGGTACTTGGAAGACAGCATTAGAGCGCGCTTCTCAAGAACCCGGAGCCGGGTCTATTGGTCTTTACGGTTTAACCGGTTCCTCATTCCCGGCAGAAGTATCTAACGTAGCCAACAAATACCTTAACCAAGAGATGCAACTTTCTGGTCGCGGTTCTCAGGTACTGGGTATTACAAAAGCATTTAACAACATCATGCGCGGGCTACGTGCATCTGCCGACCTGTCATTCATGGGCATTCAGGGGCTTCTAGGAGCCGCTACACACCCCATTCAATACGGCAAGGCTATGAAGGTAGCACTTCAGTCTATCGCTGACCCTGACGCCTTTGGTAAATTTGTTAGTACATTTGATGATTCTGCAAGGCAGGCGGGCAGGCTAACCTCAGCCGACTGGGCTTCTCTTGGTAGCAAAATTTCAGGTGGAGTTACTGAGTTCAGCCCATCTGCATCTGGCAGGGTTGGCAAATTGGTAGGCAAACTACCCGGCGTTGCTCAATCAGAACGTGCGTTCAGTTCTTTTGGCGATTCGCTCAGGCTGCTTTCAAACGATGGACTTTACCGGGCCATGAATGTTGGCGAAAGGGCCTTATCTGAAAACGAACTGAGGCAAATTACTAAGTTTTCCAACCTGATGACTGGTTACTCAAACCGACGTTTTGCTGGAGACTTGGGTGAAATTGCAACGTTCGCCCCTAGATTCTTCCAATCTCAGTTAGACCTGCTGGGAAGCGCCCTATTAGGCGGAGAGCCCATTGTTAGGGATCAGGCTTTTAAGTCGCTACGAAATCTAATTGGCGTAGGCACCCTTCTAACCTACGCTGCTAACACTGCCCGTGGCGAGGAAACCTCATTCAACCCAGACGACCCAAACTTCATGCGTATCCGTGATGTTGGCGGTAACGATGTATCCCTGTTCGGCCCATGGGACTCCCTGATGCGGGCTATCTCTTCTGCCGGTAAGGGTGACTTCTCATACATTGCCCGCACCAAAGCCTCCCCGGCAGTTGGTATTGCTTGGGATTTGCTTTCGGGTAAGACATTTACTGGCAAAGAGGTCGGTACGCCTGAGTATTTCCTGCGACAATTGCTGCCATTCGGCGTATCTGAAATTGGCACAGAGCCCATTTCAAAGACTGCTATTGGCTTGACTGGTGTTAAGGCTTCGCCGCTTACCGTTGGTGAGCAGGTTGAGCGTGGACGGTATGAGCAGTTAACCCCCGAAGACCAGTTCAGGGGAATCAACCCCCTTGCTTGGGGCGTTATGAAAGAAAACTTTGAGGATCTGGGTGACTCAAAGAACTACGGCGAATGGTATCAAAACACCTTAGAGGGCGTTACTAAGGAATTGATTGGCCGAGGTATTCCAAAAGAGTTTGCTTCTATTGAAGCCAACAAATTGGTTCAACAGCACCCGTATGTAGAAGTTTACAACGAACTTAAAAACCTCATGGAAATGCAGTGGATGGCAAGCCACCCCCAAGAGGCGTTAAAGAAGTTTGACGAAGAAAGAACTAAGCCAGATACTGATAAGACAAAGTGGAAACTTACTAAAGACCAAACAGAATTGCTTTACGCTATTTATTCCAATATGGCTGGCACTCCTTAAACGTTTATCTGTGTTGACAGATTAACAATTAGCCAGTATCCTTCAGGGGCAAACCTAGAGGATATTGGCTAATCTGTTTATACAGATAGCCCGAGGAGAAAGATGCCAGATACTGCTACTGAGCAGTCCGACGTTGCCGTATCGGAGCAGCCCGAGGGAATGGGTGAACACCTAGATGGTGCGACCACCCCAGACCTGAATGCTGTGGCCGGGAGTAACGAGGCTGTGGCTGATGGCGGGTCAACGTTCGATCCCAGTCTGCTGGAATCCGATGAAGGAATCCTGAAGATTGCGGACAAGTTCCCTAACCTAAAGGGGCTTCTGGAAAAGCAACGCAAGGACGGCGAAAACATTGGCCGTCAGCGTTTTGAATCAGAACTCCGCAAGGATATGGGGTCTATCGCACGGGCTCAGGCTTACCACGAGAATCTGATTAAGCAGATTGAGGAAACGGGATACATCCCGCCTCAACTTGCCAAGCAGACTCCACTCATGGTCAAAGCCAATGAGGATTGGGTTAAGTCTCAACTGAGCAAGGCGTGGGTTGAAGCCACTCTTAATAACTTCGGAGAATCCGAGGCGGGAGTTATCCGCTCCATTCTAGATAGTATGGAAGATAACCCGGATGGCATGGTAGACATTGCCTCTAAGACGTGGGAAGCCGCCGCTAAGACAGTTAAGTCAAAGACACTAACCGATCTTTCCCTTGATGAAGTCCCGCAGGATTCAAAACTCTACAAGCAAATTGCCGAGAAGGTTCAAAAGGAAGTCGAAACCGAACTGAACGCTCGCAACCTACAGAGTAACCGGCGCACCAATGCGCCCACTACCCCGTCAGGTGCAATTGCTGGAGGTATGAATGCAGAAGAAATTATCAACATGTCCGATGCCGACCGGCAGCGTTGGATGAGTAAACTCTCGGATAGCGACTTCAAGAAAGCGCGAGATGTACTCTTCAGGGCTGCGCTAGGCTAGGGCCAAACTAAAGGAACCTACCCAAGATGGCGCTTTACCCATCAACGGTACAGAGTGCAATTCCTCAACTTTGGGCTGAGGAACTTCAGCGCGCTCTACGCCGTGTTCTCGTTTACGCCAACGTATGCAACCGCAAGTACGAAGGCATCCTCAAGGAAAAGGGCGACTCGGTTCGCATCCAGACCGTCGCTGACATTTCAATTGGTGCATACACCCGCAACACCGACGTGTCCCTTCAGACGCTAACCACGACTGACATCGTGCTTATCGCTGATCAGGGCCGCACGTTCGGCTTCAAGTACGACGACGTTGACGACGTTCAGGCGCTACAGGGCATCATGGAAGAGGCCATGAGCCGTGCCGCTTACAACATGCGCGTCGAGGTTGACACGTACGTTGCAGGTATTCTTCAGGATGGCGTACAGGCCGCCAACCAACTGACCGCTGCCACTTCGGTTGGCACCGGCGCTGGTGACGACGACGCCTTTGAGATTCTTGTTGACCTCGCTGTGACCCTCAGCAACAACTTCGTCCCAGAGGACGGTCGTTGGTGCGTGGTTCCCCCGTGGTATGCCGGTGTTCTTAAGAAAGACCCACGCCGTTCGTCCTTCGGTACCCCGGAGAACGTCTCTCAGTACGGTGAGGGCATCCTTGGTATCGACACTGTGTCTGGCCTTCGCGTGTACGTGTCCACGAACACCCCAGACGGCGGTACCCCCGGCTCTAAGACCATTATTGCTGGCTACGATGACGCTGCTACCTTTGCGGAGCAGGTTACGAAGTTTAAGCAGGTCGAAGCGCCCACCGGTTTCTACACCAACAACTTCGGTCTAATGGTCTACGGCGCTAAGGTCACTCGTCCTTACGCACTGGCGTCCATTGACGTAACTGAAGCATAAGGGAGAGGAGACTTAAATGGCTGACACTGCTGTCGCAGTAACTAACATGGACTTCTCGACCGTTGGCTACGCTTCGTCCGGCGATTTCTCGTCCGGTTCGGTTGGCACTTCGGTCACGGCGGGAAACGTCGCTGTCATCACCGCTCCTGCGGGTGACACGGGCCACCTTGTCTTTACGTTCTACAACGCCGCTGGCGGCGCTACTGCAACCTTTGTTGCTGGCGATGAGCCACCGTCTGAGAACTCTGGTATTGGCAACTCTTCGGCAATTACCCTTACGGCTGACAAGCCATACATGGTAGTTATCCCGGCTGGTCGCTACGTTCAGGACAACGGTACTATTCGCATCAACATTGCTACCAACACTACAATTGTTGGTTGCTACCGTCGCCCGACTGGTAACTAAGGGGGTTTGAAATGACTCTACTCGGTGGAGTTGTTATCCCCGGCATTACGAATAAGGGCTACGTAAACTCGGCTGCGCTTGACGTTATCAACGTTACGGCTGACGCCGCTGACGCTATGACTGTAGCGCAGACCGGCACTGACTACATCTTTCAGGTAGACGCTGCCACCACCGACGCTGTAACCGGTATTAAGATTACCGGCGCAGCGGAGGGAGATGATGTAGCGATTGAAGTTATTTCTTCTGGTACTAACGAAGCAATGACATTCAACGCCAAGGGTTCCGGCGCAATCACCATCGGTGGGGTTTCTACCGGTGATGTGAACGTCGGTAGCGCAGCAAGCAACTACGTCAACTTCGCCCGCACGGGCGTTGCTGACGGTACTGGTTCTACAGCAACACTGCTAAAGGCTGGCGGCGCAGGTCGCCCAGCATCGGAGACTCAGGCTGGCTGGCTACCTATCAAGGTTGCTGGCGTGGCTTCGTGGCTCCCGTACTGGCAGTAAGTTAAATGGAACTCACGATTGAGGTTATTAGGTCAAAGATTGGCGAACTGCAACTACAGTTGTGGGCTGCTGAAGCAGAGATCGAACGCCTCAATCGTGAAGCATCCAAGAAGGTGACGAAGTGACGAGTCCATACGCAATTCCTTTTACGGGCGGCTGGAACGTCGCCACCTATACTAGCGATGACATGTCGGTTGATTGGCAAACCACTTCATCGCCCCTGACCCTGTTTGATGTAACTGGCGATGTAGCCGTCCGAGTATTTGGATGGAGCAACGCCGCTATTACCGGCACGGGGACTATCGCAGTCGGTGTAACCGGCAACACCGGGCATCTGTTACCAGCCACTACGCTCAACAACCCTAGCAATTTTCCTGACACTGGGTACGTGTGGGCGGACGCTACGCCCACCACTCACATTGATGAGATTCCAGCAGGCGGTAACTTCCACATTATTGCTGGTGGATTTGACATTATTGCTACTATTACCAACGGCGTAACCGCTGGCGCTATCACGCTGGTATGCCAGTGGTACCCACTAACTCCCGGCTCTACTGTGACGGTTCACTAATGGCAACTAGCCGCAAGGAACTTATTACCATCGCGGCTCGTCGCATTGGCGGGCGCACCGGGGAAGTCCTCTCCGGTAGCGCCACTACTGCCGTACTAGAAGGATTAGTTAATACTACAGGCGACAACACCTACTACTTAGGGGATCGCCTCATCTTCCTCGACGCCACCAATGAAAGCGACAAGGAGCGGCTGATTACCGGGTGGAACGATGCCACTGGAACGGCTACGTTTGCTGCGCGTTCAGTATCACCACCAACTGGTGAGTCGTACATCCTAGTCAACCGTGAAGACTACACCCTCAATGAATTCCGCCTTGCATTAGACAAGGCTATTGACTACACCCGACTGACGTACCGTCAGGTTATCCCCGCTACGCCCAACCTAGACCTGTACCCATTGAACACAATGGATTGGCTAGAAGGCTCCGGCGACGTTGATGCTGTGTTCTATGACGAGTCGCCAGTATCGCTGCACAATGAAGACTTTGCCCTCTGGTGGAATGGCTCTACTGACGCACCAGATGGGTGGACTCTCGATAGCGGTTCGGTAGAACAAAAGTCTGGCGGCTTGCGTTCCGCGTACTACGCCGAACTTACTGGCGGACAACTTACCCAGTCATTCTCCCAGCCACTCGTACAGTGGCTTACAAGGCGCATTGCGCCCGTCTACATCCCTATCCGTGGTGCTGCATGGGTGGTAGCAAATACCCCTAACAATGCGCGCGTCGGTATCTACGATGGTTACACAACTACATGGAGTGACTACCACACTGGTGACGGCGTACCTCAGTACCTTTCCCTGTCCGTTACGCCCAACGCCAGTCAGACAGAGTTTACTCTTGTCTTAGAGGCTGACGGAGTGGCGCAGTTCCACGCTGCCGTGTTCATGCAGAACACTGTCGCTGCGCCCAACGCCTTCCAGATTCGTGACGCTGGCTCCCAGTTCTATTACGAGTCGGAGATTAACAACGTCGTTCGCAACATCGGTGGCGTACCTACTATTGAGTTGCAAAAGTACCCGGCTATCCTCAGCCAGATTATTGTGTACTCTCGCCGCCCGCTTCCATACCCGATGACATCAGACTCAAGCGTGGTGCCGGACGAGTTCCGCCGTGCCCTTACCGCTGGATTGCTGCGCTTCATGCTACAGGCTAACAAGCCTAACCAAGACCGCGCACGTCTTGACACTGTGATGAACGCAGAGGCAAGCGTGTGGAACCGTATTACCAACAATGCTGTAAGTCTGCCGGTGCCGAAGCCTCCGGTCAGGTATGAAATCAGGGGGGCGTAATGCCACTAGACGATTCCGCCGCAAAGCGGAAGGTTGATACGTTTACCTTCATTCAGCGAGTGGACGCAGATAGCAAGACAACATGGGAAGTAGTGCATCGCGGGCAGATTGTTGATTCATGCAACACTGAATCAGAGGCACAAAAAATCATTGCACCGCTAATTGACCTAGATGTAACTGAAGTTAAGTTTGGACGACTCTAATGAGCGGATACCAGTTTACTAACGTAGCCAGCATTGAGCCTGTATCCGCAGCAGACGGAATGCTGAAGGGCAACACGGCTCTATACAACGTTATTAGCGGATGCGCCCCAACCTACTCTGCATCTAACATGACAGTAGATTGCGCGTCGGGCTCAATCACCCACTTCGGCTCTGTTGTTTCAGTCACTGGCGGTTCGGCATTTTGGACTCTGGTTGCCGATGGCTCTAACCCGCGCTGGACATGGCTGGCAATTGACAACACTGGAGCAGCAGTGGTTGTAAGCGGCACAGCAGCCGCAACCCCATCAGTTCCAACGCTAGGCGATCGAACTGCAATCGCGCTGGTCAAAGTAGAAGCGGCACAGACAGTAGCCGCAAACATTACTACAAAGATTGATAAAAGAATCCCGGCTGTTGCAAGCCCTTTTACTTACAAGTACAAATCATCTTCTCAAACGTTTACTACAAGCACCACATTTGCTGATATTAATGCATCAAGCGGTACTTTTTCCTTTTCAGCAGCCGCAAGTGGCGTATATGTTGCTAGGTATAATTTACCTATTACATACGGTGGCACAGGTGGAGTAAAACTACAATTTACTGGGCCTTCTTCTCCGACTGCCGTACGAATTAGCGGTATTAGGCCAGCATATCAAAATGACAACACGGGGACTCCCACCACCTTACCAAGTGGTGCACCACCAGAGCAAACAAATTCATCATCTTTTTCTAGTTCTTTCCTTGCATATGATTCTAGTAAGTCTGGAACTATTAACGTAGCATGGCTAAGTGATGGTTTAATTACAGTAGACTTATTAGTTGTCAATGGTTCTAATGCTGGAACGGTGACATTGCAGGGGGCGCAAAACTCCTCTAACAGCACTACTACATTTGGTACTGGGTGCTGGATGTTTGCACAGAGGATTGCGTAGTTGCCAGACTATTCTGTCGGTGAGTTGTCTCTAGACGGAAGGCGATACGCAATCGTCTCTGAGACTCTGCTGCCAAGCGGCACGCGGAGTATCCAGCGCAACTTCCGTGCTACCAACGTCACCGACCCGGCTCGTCTACGCCGAGTATCTTGGGATATCTGGGGGCCAATCGGCTCCTCTCGTCAGTCAATGTCTGGAGGCATGCTCCGCACTGACTACGTACAGAACCTAGACACCCGCTGGCCTAAGCGCCTTATCTCAAAGGGTGCGAGAAACGCAATTGACCTTAGCGGCCAAGACCCGTCACCATCAATTGGCTACTCTATTTATGATGAGTTTGTTTTTGATGAAAGTGACTACTTCTTTGACTCAGGGCCACTGATTACAAATACCCAATATTTTGATGAGCAGGCTGGTTCTATCTTTGCTCATCGTGGGTATGTTAGCACTCAGGTATACATTCCTACATGGAGTGCAGTTAACTCACAACTATGGTCTGCACCGGTAGCAGGTGCGGCAAGTTGGTATGGATACGGGCGAGTGGGCCTTGGCGGTTCTCAGCCTATCCAAACGCGAACCGGAGTTACATCTACTTCCGCTATATACACAGACACCGAAGATCTTACCAATACTCTTGTATACGGTACGGCAATGGTTCCGGGTTCTGACCGGCTGTGGTTTATCAATGCAAACTCTGCCGGTACTAACAACAACTGGGTTATTTACACCCTAGATAGTTTTGAAACACTATCTGCCCCGCTACAGGTTGGCGACCCTCTGGTCAATGCTACCGGCATTGGGCCGTTCGGCCCATTCACCTTCTTCGGTAGCGAGACTGGGCTATACACCTTTACTGACCAAGGCAAGCCAATCCCCCTGTCCCGCGCCCTAGCCAACCACAAGTCCCTTCTTAATGGAGCACAGTGGGCTGACCCCGGATGGGGCTGGAACTTTGCCATCACTGACATCGGCCTCCGTGCGGTCAATGGTACGACCGATAACCCTGTAGGCATCGGAGAGCGCATGCGCGCGTTTACCGGTCACAACGGGGTTCCTACAGCCGTCTGGGCCGAACGTGGTGAGTTGTTCGTGGCCTATCTGACCACCAGCAATGACACCTACATCTACCGGTGCGTGTTCTCAACGTCTGCCGCCGAGGGTGCATACGGGGCGCAAACGGCTTCTACTGGTCAGCCTGACTTTTACCCCATGCACTACCTGCCAAACACTCAGGTCGAGGCAATCTTCTCCACTAACAGCACAGCGGACACCACGCTGATGTGGGGCGAAGACAGCAACATGGCATACGAGACTATCTCTCGTATTGGCCGTGATGACCTCATGCCAACCCGCGTGTACTCCACTGAGGGCGGAACGTGGTACGGGACTGAACTGGACGTTGATCCCAACCTCCTGAAGACCCTACGCCTAGTCCGCCTTCGCACAGTAAGCATGGAGCCCGGTGACAATTGGACTGTTGGCGTAGTGTTCGACCCCGAAGATGGCAACGATTACGTTGACATTGGGACTGTTTATGATGACGGCGTTCAGACCATCTACCCAGTCCTGAATTACTACCCGCTCGCATCCATGACCGGGCGTACTATCAAGCCTCGGCTTACTCAGGTAGCCGGTGGGTCTAACTCTTCTTCCACCCCGCCTGAAATCAACGGGCAGATGGAACTAGAGTACGACGAACGCCCCGCCATCATTGAAGAGATTGTGGTGCTGATCGAACTAACTGGCACCAACTACACCAACAACGAAGTAATGGACACGTTCTCGCTGCTGATGAGCCAGCAGTCCAGTGGCCCATTCCGTATCACCCTCCCTGACGACATCCCTCCCGGTGGCGGTGGACAGCAGCGGTGGGGCATGGTAGCCGACGTGCGTAACCGCCATGACCTCAAGACTCGTGACGGTAACGGTATCGAGTGCGTTGAACTTACCCTACACATGTGGAACACCGGTCAGTCGGAGTACATCTAATGAACATGTACCCGAACGCTGGTCGCACCAACCCAACTGCTAACCAGTTGGCGCTTGGCTCCTTCGTTATTCCCTTTGCGGATAGCGACCCTACTACTCAGACCAACTGTCCAGAAGGACTAACGTACTTCTGGCTAGACAGTGGTGATATCAAGTTGTCTATCTTTGATAGGACAGTGGGTTGGAAAACAACAACGCTGACGTAAATGATTGCAAGTGTGGGGGGCGATGCGCCTGCAATCAAGTTGTTATTTCGCCCGCAAAACTTACTCTATCTGTAAAGGAATCTTAAATGGCCGCACCTTCCGCATGGACGTTTACTAACAACAGCCGCACGTACCTTCTAAACGGTACGTTCGACATTGACAGCGACACGTACAAGATGGCGCTGTTTACTTCGTCGTCTAACCTCGGCGCTGCGACTACCACCTACGCTGGCGTTACCAACGAAGTGTCGAACGCTAACGGTTACACTACTGGTGGTGTATCGGTTACGCTTTCTCTTTCTGGTACTACTACTGTCACTGTTGGTATCACTGACGCAACATGGAATGCATCTGGCTCTGGCATTACAGCGCGGTTCGCTGCTGTCTACGAGTCCGGTGGTAACGTGCTGTGCTACTGCACCCTAGACTCTGCACCGGCTGACGTAACGATTGCCGCTGGTAACTCTCTTACGGTGTCCGGCAGCAACAACCTGTTCACGCTGGCGTAAGGCCACTGACAGAGTAAACAGTAGCGCTCCGGGACTAGAATGTCCCGGAGCGTGGGGAGCGCGTAATTGGCAATTGTCGTCACGTCGCTCGTTGGGGCTGGAAACCAGACTGGTTCAGCAAATATCGCTGCGACTATTGGTGCTACCGGGGTAAGCGCCAATGAACTTGTGCTTGTTGCTATTGCCGCTGACAACTCTGGTACTTCTGGCGCAAGTGCCATTAGCAGCGTTGTAGACTCCAAGAGTAATACCTACAACCAAGCATTTCTGCAAAACCGCACTGCTGGTTCAGCATCTAACGATGGTACACCCGTAGCATTGTACGTAGCCACGGCTACTTCTGCGCTGGTCAACAGCGATACGGTAACTGTAAACTTTTCACCAAACGTCAACGCTAAAGCAATCCGAGTCCTTAAGACTTCGGGTATGCTTGTTACTGTATCTTCTAGTAACAAGCCGCTGCCGGTTTAATTGGAATCTGGTAAATGAATTACGTCATTACTCCGGCTCCCGGATATGTTATCTATGACGGATTTAACTTTGACGATGCCGGATATGACTTTGACCTGAATGAAACTACGCTTAACACCGTTGGCAAGGTGCCATCGGTTAATGTAGGTAAATATATTGCACCTGCCGCTGGCAGCCTGACGCTTACTGGGCAAACGCCGACACTTAAGTCAACCCTGCGTCCCGATGCAGGGGCACTGACATTAACGGGTCAGGCAGTCTCGCTGAAGACGACGCTGAAGCCTGCTGCCGCATCGCTGACGCTATCCGGCCAAACACCATCGCTGACATCTAAGATTGCGCCCGCTGCTGGAAGTCTGACCCTTACCGGGCAAACGCCCGGAGTTATTGTGAGTGAATACATTAAGCCCCCTGCTGGGTCATTGGTGCTTACTGGGCTTACCCCCAGCATCACCCTTAAAATTGCCCCAGCGGCAGCATCGCTTACCCTCAGCGGATCGACGCCTACAGTCCTAGTTGGTTATCTGATTAATCCAGCGGCTGGCTCGCTTACCCTTACGGGTGAGACGCCAAGCGTTATTATCAGTTTTGTAATTTCACCGTCTGCTGGGTCTCTAACGCTTACTGGCCGCACACCAGCACTTAAGTCCATTCTTCGGCCAACGGCTGGAAGCCTGACCCTTACTGGCTTAACGCCGTCACTGACGGATTCAATCAATCCAGCCGCAGGAGCCCTTTCTACCAGCCTTAGCACGCCGACCCTAACATATGTCACGCGCCCCGCTCGCGCGTCACTAGTCCTCTCTGGCAGCGTTCCAAGGCTATTGTCGGTGGTGCGCCCCACCCCCGGCGCGCTGGTTCTTACAGGTCAACAAGTAGGGTTTGCGGGTAGTGTGAGCCTAACCAGTGCTTACACTCTAGTAACGATTAGAGTGACTGCAACAAACGTAGCAGTAGAAAGTCAGGCATTTTAATGAATAACTACGGTGCTCCAATCGCCGCATATATTCAGGGGAATACGGTCAGAATCACCGCTACGTTTACGGACTTGTATACGGATGAGGCTGACCCTACCGATGTTGAATTCACCACCCACGCTCCCGATGGTACGGAGGTAACATACGTCTACGGTATCGACCCTGAAATCACCAAGGATTCTACAGGCGTTTACTACTGTGACTTTGTTATCAATCAGGGCGGTACGTGGACGTACCGATGGACTGGCGATGGGGTACTGGTGGCCGCTGGGCAAGGTTCCCTAGAAAGCATCCCGGCTAACCCATGAGCGATGAGGTTATTGACCGGCTGGCGCGCATAGAGACAAAGCAGGACGCCATCATTACGGCTATCGAACAGATGTCTCACACCGTATACGGTAATGGCAAGCCGGGTGTACTCGAAGAGTTGGCAATCTTAAGAACCAAGATTGAGGAGCGTACCGCCCCCAACCCTGCTACTGTCTTTGGGATAGGTAGCGCAGCGGCTTTCTTGGTAACTATTGCCGAGGGTTTTATCAGAGATAAGTTAGGTCAGTAACATGGACTTTGACATTAACGATGAGGTAAAAAAGATTCTCGGTTCCACCAACTCAGAGGAAATGATGACTGCCCTGAGTGAGACTCTTGCTGAACACCCAGAGGCTTACACCGTAGTCATTGTCTATGACGAAGAAGCCGGGTACTTTGAGATGCTTGGTACCGAAGTGCCAGCGGCTTACGCTATCGGCTTGCTACACGCTGGCATTGATTCACTAATGACTACGTGGTTCCCGCATGAGGAAGAAGAAGATTAGGGGGTTGACGGCCTATGCGTCGTTGGCTAGAATACTCAAAGAGGCCGATTCGCCTCGTGTCCCTCTCCGCAGAGAACCCCCGGCTCCACCTCCTGGGGGTTTTCTGTTATTCAGGCTTAGTGTAGATTACCCGCCTGATACCAGCGAGAGAGATGGCTTCTTCACATCCTGAGCATGGCTTCGCCATCATCGGCTCGCCGGTCATGCCATGCTCGCGGTACACGTACAGCGTAGCGCCCCTGCAATCCCCCGCTGCAATGATGGCGGTAGTTTCTGCGTGTCTTGACCAGTGATTCCACTGGGTTGAACCGGGGCGGTTGTACCCTACGCCAAGCACACGTCCGCCCTTGACGATAGCAGCACCCATCTTCGGCTTGATTGGACTCAGCCTAGATGCGGCGCGGGCAACGTGCATCACGTCAGTACCTTAATCCTAAACGTCCCATCCTTCATGGATGTTACGTAGATAACCGGGGCACCGATGGCGAGAGGGGGCATAACGCCATCCTCAGCGTAGGTAATCTCATCGGGGATGTACCCGCGCAGCCATGATCCGCCAGCCACAACCCGTGAGTCCGTAGCCTTCAGCCTCGTGGTAGCCTCGGGGCCTTCATGGAGTTTTACCGTAGCACCGGACAGCAGTTTGTGGTGATGGGCTACGTAGTAGACGTGGGCGTTAAAGCCCTTGCTCATCTTCTCCAGTTGGTTGAGTGGCGCACCCCACGTACCGCCCCCACCCTGCCCATGCATGGCGAACATACGCATCACAGGGCGCTTGCGCCCCGCTACGTGTGCAGGGAAGCGGTAAGAGATAAGCGCCTGACCAATCTTCTCACCGGGTTCCCCTAGATATGGGGCACCTAAAGCCTCGGCAATGTCATGGTCAGTGGTGCGGATAGTATGAGTACCGTCAGAGTTCTGCACCTTGTACTCATTAAGGTGGTGCCCCTTCAGCAAGAAATTCCACTGCCCTTCAGTACCCTCTACCAGTTCAAGGAACTCGCGGGCGTGTTCCTTGCCCTTCTCTTCAAGCATACTTTCTGGCGTGTCGTACAAATCACCACGTAAGAACGCAGCCTTGAGATGTTTCCTGTTGGACGGTGAGAGCGAGTCAGTGTAATCGCCCCCTCCAAAGAACATTGCCAGTGGGTCTTTCTTTGCTTCAGCAATGTGGGCTACGAACTGCTCCGTAGCCACACCCGCTGCGCCCACTTGAACGTCAGAGATGGGGTACAGATGTACCTCGTTAGTCGGTACATCTACGATTAAGTGTTTCATCGTTACCTCACCCCGCCACAGGGTTTACTTGTCGATGCCCAGCATGCGGGCGTATGCCTCGGCATAGCCAGCAATATCCACGATAGAATCTTCGTGGTCTGGGGTTTCAATCAGACGCGCTACCTTCATGAGAATCATCATGATAGCAACATCTTCAGAGGCAATTTTTGTTGTGCCATACTGACTTAGATACGCATTCCAAAGACTGGCAATGCGTGCAAAGTTACGAGACGGATGCCCGTAGTTTTCCTGCCGGTCATTGAACACGGCATCAGCAGCCCGCTCTAGAATCGTCTTACTGTTGCGGCATAAATCGCATGACGGATCGCCACAGTTGCCGAGGTCTTCCCCCTCGGTACTCATGTAGTTACTCATTGGGCTCAAGCGCACGCTGGATGCTGTCGGTTGCGTACCGTACCAGCACCGTAGTTGCTACTACCGTGTCAACCACGATGCTTCCTTCCATGGTGCGTACCGCCCCTGCCGCAAGAAGTGCGACAATAGCACCAGAGATTAACTTCTGCTCTTCGTATGGCAGTTTGTTCCAAAGATACTTAATCATTACATTCCTCCCAATGCTTTCGTAAGGCTAATTGCACACACGCCAAACGGCGTGGGAAACGCTGAATCAAATAGTTGACGCATGAAGTCCGGCCCGTCAACAATCAAGAGTTGGAACTTGCCAGTCTTGTCCTGTACCCATGCACCAGTTGCGCCAGCCTGACGTGCAAGGTTCTCAATGTCTGTTGACGTGCCGCCAGTAAACGTCACAAGGGATGTTCCCTGTTCAGAGAACAGCGGCGGTGATGGACGGAACTCAGGGGTGATTGATACGGATGGCCCGCCGCCTACAAGGAACGGCATGGGGTCTACCGTTGACCCGTTCTGCTGGATGCCGAGGTGGAGATGAGGGCCGGTAGCCATGCCAGTTGCGCCCACCTGACCTACTACCTGACCGGCTACTACATCATCGCCAATCTTAAGTGGCGGCGGCTGGTCGAGGTGATAATACTCCCATGAGTATTCATCGTTCTCAACACGAATCCAGTTGCCAACAATGCTATCACCAGCAACAGAGAGTCGGACTACACCGTCGGTCATTGCTACTAGCGGTGGCTGTTGCCCCGGTGTCCAAAAGTCTACACCAAAATGAAAGTTTGAAGTAGTCCCGTTTGGGGTATAGATAGGGTCGCGCGGCCCATACGGGCTGGTGACGTTCATTACTACGCTTTGCGGGAACGGCCCACCACTTACTGTAGGCATGCCAGAAACAATGCTGGTGTTTGGAATTACCTTACACGGATTTACATTAACCATCTACTCCACCTTCCCATCAGATGCAGCCACGCGATCGAACTCGGCGCGGGTTATACGCAGCGTGCCGCCCGGTAGCCGAATCGCGCGCACCCTGCCGTCACGAATCCAGTTGCGCAGCGTCCCGACGCTCACGCGCAGTTCCTCGGCCACCTCGGGCAGCAGGAGGAGCGGGCGCTGATCGCTCACGCTTCACCATCCCTTGCAGGGACTTCCGCAGGGGCGTAGATCATCTTCTGGCGTGCTTCGGATTCGGTAGGAGGGGCCGGGTCGTGCGGCAAGCGCAGCGCCTCGTCAATCAGCGGGCGACAGAGTTTCAGCCACCCCTCGCGAGCCTCGCCATCCGGGCCGAACGAGGGAGAGCCGCCGCACCAGATCAGCGCCTCGGTCATGCGCTGGATGATGTCTCTGGCATACACCGGCTCTTCTTCGGGGCACTCCTGTGTCTGAATACGCCCACGCTCCTCTGCGCGGCCCTTTGCGATGGCAGCAGCCTCGAAGGCCGATAACTCGTCCTGACATCGCGCGATCCATTCAAAGCAGTCGTGCGACCGCATCAGCACTTTGCGCGCTTCCTCTAGGTCAGGTGTCACCGGCTCCGGCGTGGGGGCGCGTTCAGGTGTATTCATGACTTCACCTCGTTCTTTACATTGGAGTGCTGAGTTAACCATCTCCCCTGTCCTCGATAATAGTAACACACTTGCAACTAAGGCATAACTTGTAGGTATCATAATACCTTACAGTAGGCATGTTCTTTGACAGGTACGCTGGCGTGAACTCTCCGAATGGATCACAGTAGTCACACCAGCCCCACATTACGTTTTCCTTAGAAGCCACCCATGCTCTTTCGCCCATTCCCTATTCCCCTCAATCCAGTCATGGTGCTTAACGCAGAGCGTTACTAGCGGCGAGTCGTCATGCTGCGTACCACCCATGCTACGTGGCATCTTGTGGTGTACTGTCATCCACCCCCAACAGTCACCTTCAATGACGCCCTTACCCTCACAGGATGGATGTACCCTTAACTTTTCGTCCCTGCGTTTTATCCAGTCCTGATGGTTTTGCTTTCCTTTTGCTGACTGTTTGTTCAGCCCCTTGGTTCGGCGCATCGGTGATCGTTTCATACTTGCGCCTATCGTATTCCTCTAGGTACTTAGCGGCAGCGCGTAGTTTCTGGGGCGTAGCGCCCCGCCCTACCCACCGGGTGTTACAGGTGAAACAACAAAGCCCCCTGACAAACCGCTTCCGGTCTTCAGGGGGCATCTTCTTCCAACCTCTGACATGCTCATGCTCAATGTGCAACGTGCCAGACTCAGGCACTAGCCCACACACCCCGCATACACCACCCTGCCTGTCAAGAATCGCACGCCAATCCTCTTCGGTAATGCCATACTTCTTGAGCGTGTACTTGGTGGGGACGCGGGGCTCAGGCACGCTTATCCTTTTTCGTCAGGCAAGGCTTGCACACCATGTAGTCATACCCATCACCCTCGACAGTGACCATCTGTGAGATATGCACCCACTGCTCACACCGAGGGCAATGCAAGTTCATCCGAGAGAAAGTTTCTTCTCGAAGTTGAATCGTTCTGCTTGGATAGACAGCCCAGACTCTGCCATCCTAGCCATCACACCTTCCATGTAGCGGCGGTTCAGTTCGTACTCTTCCGCCCAGCCACAGTTGATGCAACTACTCTCGCCCCAGCCGCCGACGACTAGCCCTCCGATGCATTTCCGGCATGTCCTCTGGGAAGAAATTAGACTTGTTGACTTCTTCTGCAAGGTAGTCAAACTTGCGGTCTGAGATGTGATCCTTTTCAGCGCCGCATTTTTTGCATCGAGACTGGTAAGTCTGGCCTTCGCCTTCGAGAGACTGCTCATTCCAACGCTCCCTCGCCTCACCGGGAGATTCAATAACCCAGTGATGCACACAATCCATTATGCGTTAGTTGTCAACAGTGCATCAAAATCAATGATGACTGCGCCACGTTCTCCTGCGTAGTTAGTCGCCTCTTTCAGAGAGTCGAAGCGTGCCACCTCTTCGTAGCCCTGCATCTGTTCTTCCTCTAGTTCTCGAACCAGAGTTACGGAGAACTGTTCGTTTACCTTGTGAATCTGGTATTGATTAGTCACCGATATACAACCCTTGGTCTTTCAGCAGGGCGCGATGCTTGTACAAGTCACCCGATGCCACACGCCCAACGGCATACAAATCCATTGTCTCTAGTCTAGCAAGTGCATAGTTGCTAATCATCATCGAATGCCCGGTGATACCGTTCCGGTTCTTCACCACGCATACCTCGACATGATTATAACAGTGTTCTCCGGGGTGCTTCTGAAGCATGACAAGTAAGTCAGCATCATTCTCCACCGCCCCACCCATTAGAGACTCGGCAAATGGAATCGGAAACTTCTCTTCGGTAATGATGCACTCCGCCAGATTTGATTCCTTGCGGCGCATCTCGCTCAGGGAAGCCCGGTTCATCTGGCTAACCATCACTACGTGGCAGCCGACCTCCATTGCAAGGCCCTTCATAGCCCCTGTAATGGCCTTCAGCGCCTCTGCGTCGTTGGTGTGGCTATCACCGCCACGGGCCATCAGTTGCAGATAGTCAATCAGCACCAGCCCGACCGGGCGCTCGCTCGAAAGCGCCCTAACTGAAGCGGCAATACCGTTGGCACTGACGGAAGACTTGTCAGACGAATACAAATCCCACTTGTCAATAACCGAACGTGCATCATTCAGTTGCTCCTGCTCAAACTCAGTAAATGCAGGGTCGCTCTTGGAAGAACGCATCCGCACCCCCGAGATAGCATGGGCCATGCGAGAAAGGTACTCTTGGTTAGACATCTCCATCGTGAAGATAGCCGCCCGCCCACCAGTACCAGCAAACTGCCTGACAATCTGACCGGACAACATAGACTTACCCTGACCAGTAGGTGCAGCGATGATAGTCATGCGTCCCGGTGCCATCCCCATTGTCACACCATCAATAGCAGGGATGCCCCACTCTGGGCCTTCCGCCTGCTCTACGTGAGCGCCAGTAAGTTTCTCTAGCCCGCTGTCCTTGACCCGAACCAGCCCACCAATAAGTGACTGGGCCTTTTCAAGTACTGAACTAGGGTCTTCCTCACTGTAAGCCAGTTGGGCAATCTGCCCAGCCGCTACCAGAGTACGCCTCAGTCGAGCCGTATCCCCGACCATCTTGATGTGCGTCTCTACCCCGATAGGGGTAAGACACTTGGCTACCAAGTTTGCGAGTAGCGGTTCCCCGCCTGACTCGTCTAACTTTCCACGCTTGTTTAGTTCAGCCGCAACAGTAATGATGCCGGGGTCTAGCCCGGCATCCCTACACGCTAACGCTGCCGAGTACACCCAGCCGTGATGCTCGCGAAAGAAATCTTCCGCAAGCAACCCGGCTATGGTGCACTTGTCTAGGACGCTAGGCTCGACAAGAATCGCGCCAAGCACTGCCTCTTCAGCATCTACTGAATGCGGCGGCAGCCTGTCCCTACGCGGCAATTACTTCTTCTTTTCCCACGTAGCCAGAGGGTAGCCCTTCTCGTTGAGACACCCGCTCAGGCACTCCAACGGACGGGATACACCGTACTGACCATTGCGCCAATCACCAGCCTTAGTGGGGCCACCGCAGTTCTTACAAGTCTTGCCACTTACGTTGTTGCTAGGCAGGTTCCCCGCCACTGGCACAGCACCGTTAGCCATCGCCTCTTGACCAGCAGGAGAGTACTGACGCGGGCCGCCACCAACCTCCAGCATCGCTGCCTCCATAGACACAGCGTGATTGGCAAGGCTCTGCATGATCTCATCGGTCATGACTTCATCGGTATCGTAGGTTACTTCGGTGTAGCAGTAGGGTGTATCCCATGCAATCCGGTGAGTAAAGTTTGACATTACGCAACTCCTTCGTTCAACTTGGCCTGCTCATACTGGTCGCAGAGTCCAGCCTTACCGACGTTGCAGTAGAATCTACAGCGTCTGGGTTCACCTTGACGGTATTCGATCCAGTATTCGGTAGCGTCTCCCGCTTCCCGCTTACTGTCAATCCATCCCTGTGCATCCTGCTCAGTCTTCTCGACCTTTGACGCACGCTTGGCATTGGGGCGCATCACCGCCCACGTATCCTCGCCCCATAGTTCATCGGGGGAACACAGCGGCAGTGACTTGCGCGCAGCCTGATGTAGCAGGACGCGCTCGATGATGTAATCCTGAGCCTTAGATACAGGCCACAGCGGGATGTCAATCATCACGATGTCTGACTCAGGGTAGCCGTTGTCGTACCCGGCGTTCTCAATAGACCAGTCTTTGAGCCACGCACAGATACTAAGTTTGTTTACTTCATATCCATTAGAGCGTAGCAGTTCGGCATAGATATTAAGTTGCGCCTCCCAATCCTCGTGCCCCTTGTTCAGCCCGCGCATGTACTTCGCTACCCGGCACGTCTTGTAGTCGATGATGTGTTCGCCGGTAACGTGGTCAGTCTGACCCGATACCACCCAACCATTGACCTTCATGGTTAGGCGCAGCGCGTCGTCAAGTTCTCCGGTGCCCTTAACGTAGGCGTGAAAGGCGTTGCCGCCAATCATTGCGCCCATCTTAGAGATGTCTTCACCCAATAGGTGACTGTACTTTTCTTCCAGTGCAACCTTGCGGGGCGAATCAATGAGCGCGGTAGCGGAGATGTCAGACTCGCCACGCGAGTACGGTGCGGTAGCCACCGCCATGTATAGCGGTTCTGGTAGGTATAACTTATTAGTTATATTCATAGCAGGTCTTCCCCTTCCTTCCACCAGTAGTAGGGGGTGGCGATACACTCGGAGTTCTTGCACCGTCTCTTGCCACTGGCCTTTGCCTTTTCAAGAGTGGTAACAATTACGCTATCAATCTTGTTCACCATATTAGGATTGTAGATAGAATCACAGTGCAGCGCAGTGTGAAACCGTGGCGACTTACTAAGAATCAGGACTGCCGACATTCAGTTTATCTTTCCAAAAGAAGTATGATTGGACACAGTTGGCGGAACAGAATTCAAGTGGTTCCTGTTTACGCCTTCCTACTATTTGTGCATTAAAGAATGCCGACAGTTCTAACAGTTCTTGGCTTCTATGCTCGGGGCAGAACACTGCGTACCAGCCGTCAAGTTCATCATCCTTGGCAGCGTTGCCGCAGTTGTCACAGTGTGTCCAACTGCTCATTCATCTGCCCCAACCATCACAACCATTCTTAGTAGACCACGGTTCAGTTCCCCACTGCTGGACAATCAGAGATGCCTGACGAGCCTGACCTAATAGGTCGGGTGGCACTTCTCCCCAGAATTCAGGACGCACTTGCCATGCGCCACGCTCGCCATAGTAACCGATTGAAGTAGGGTCAAACCTAGATTCGCACCACCCGATGCGAGCCATTGCGTACTGGTACTCCTCCGGGAATACCAACACTGCACGCCACTGTTCATAAGTAAGTGACCTAGCCCAACCATCCTGCACCTCCACACCCGGAGTAAAATCTGTAACAATATATTCCACGGGTGCCTTGGTGATCTTGATGGTCGGGGGTTCGGGGCGTTGCGCCCACAGGGCACCGTACATGAGCAGCGGTGCAATGAATAGGTACTTCAAAAGGTATCCGTTCTTTGGAGGTGGCGTGTCAGTCCTGCCCTGACTACTCCCCAGTCCGTCCACCGCCAGCCCCTCGTCCCCTACACAGTAGGGTGAACTAAGAACTAATGAGTGTACGTGCGTGTCATCTCGCCACGCCGACGCCGCCATTGTTGCCCACCCTCTGGCGTCTCCCCAGATGTCAGGGGCGGGCTGAGTAGATTATCTCACCGTTCTCCCCTGAATGGGGTGACTTGGATTGTTAAATCTTAGAGGCTAACACAATAAATTACAACCGAAAGGTTGACGGGTATGCTACACTTCGGGCGTAACCAGATAGGTTACTCGGACAGCACGAACCGAACCGCTGCCGCTTTCAATACCTTAAAACATTCTCTGCACGGTTCACGGTATCCGTTGCTGCCATAGAGGTACAACCTCGATCCGCCTACTGGAATACCAGCCCTAGCAGCATGCGCTACCGCATTCACCTCGGCGTGTAGTGCCCTCTGACAATGACCATCCTCCATGACACAACCCTCATCAATGCAATGGGGTTCTCCCGGTGGTGAACCGTTGTACCCCGTTGCTAGGATGCGATTGTCATCAGACACAATGACTGCACCGACATGCGCCCTAGGGCACGTAGCCCTAGAGGACACATCAATGGCAATCACATTGAAGTAATCATCCCAACTCGGGCGCATCGGGTTCTACCTTGCGTGACACATACATCTTGCCGTCGATAATACGTGTAGCAAACTTTCCCTTTAGGTTATTACGACGCGCCAGCAGGTAGATAGTCCGCTGTGAATTGTTGTGCCACTCAACTACCTCGCCCGGCTTAATGCCAAGCAACTTCGTAGTAATCACTGGCTTGCGACCGCGCTTCATGAGCGTCTTGTATTCAACTGTTTCCATTAGTAAAGACACTTAACCTTACGCCAATCGTCAGTGAAGTAAAGTTTATTGTTGATTCTCATTTGAGTCTGATTCACGTTAATCCTCTTCGTGTTCAATCGGCGGCCAGCCGAAATCGTGCGCCCACACCGGGCAGTCTGCTTCGTTACGCAGGAAAGAATACAGGTGAGTAATCAATCCGTTGCGCTCTTTGTTATCTACTCCCGGCGTCATGGCAATAAGGTAGTCTGCCATCTTAGCAGCGAGCAGACCGTCTAACTTCTGGTGCTCGAAAGAACTACTCATCGCTATGCACCCCAACCACTGACTCATACATATCGCATACCTCAATCATGAAATCAGCGTACTGTCTAGCAAACTCCTGCAATTCATTGACAGACTGGCCGGGGAATTGAGTGTAGCACCCACGTAAAGCGTTGGCATAGCGTGCTGACACAGCGGAAAGGAACTCAGATTGAGCACAACCGCACCGCCCCTCCCGTGAAAGGTCATCGAGAAGATCATTGAACTCCTCTAGCATCTCTACTTGAGTGGATAGCATTGCGCCTTCTTCCATCTTCTCTCGAATATGGGCAAGCGTAGACGGTGGGAATTCGTACTCGCTATTTGTTTCATTCATTACTTGTTCCCCTCATTAGCAATTTTGATAGACTCCCGACCGCGACCCCGACCACGACCGCGACCGCGACCGCGACCCCGACCACGACCACGACCACGACCGCGACACCGACCACGACCCCGACCACGACCCCGACCACGACCACGACCGCGACCCAAACGAGGAATAGTATTTTTTGCGGCGCATGTTACCGCTCAACCGCAAACGCGCTCTCAATCTGCGCCGCGCCAACAAAGACCCAACTCGTCGGAAGCTTCTGCGCATCCGACCAATTCTCCGCGTCCCACGGGCCGGTGTCATAGACGATGCTCGGGTCTTCAATCTTGATGCCGTGCTCGTCCACTGCGACGAGTTTGCCAGCGTAAGCGTAGCTGGCGGCCATGACGTAGACGGTTTTTCCGATGAGGGTCTTGATGATTTCGAGGTTCATGTTCTCTCCGCTTGTTTCAGATGATTTATCAACTCGGCAAAAGCTTTAGATAGCGCTTCGCAATCCTTGGTGGAAAACCGAAGACGAAGCACATCACCTGCGATTGGGTGCACCCAAGCCATTTCAACGAGGTCCATTTTCAAATGAATCGCGTTGCAACCTAAAGACCGATTTATGACGTAAAGCGCATCGTTTAGGGCCGCGACCTCACCGTTCTTCTCCTCCTCTTCTGTCAGTCTCACCGATCTTCTCCTCCTCTTCTTCCAGTTGCTTCGCCAAATCCAGCCACGCGTTGCCGAGTATTTCAACGTCTTTGCTAAGAGAGTCTGTATCCTCGCAAAACTCTGTCACAAGTGGCGCGTCGCGCCGAAGGTAAACATCGAAGCGCAAAAGACGTTTGATGAGGTTCATGTTTTCTTCGCTTCTTTCAGTTGCTTCGCCAAATCCAAGAACGCATTGCCGATGACTTCGCAGTCTTCGGCGTCCAGCGCGAGCAACCAATTTCGAGGCAAGCCGTATTGGTTACTAATTTTGTCGGCTATTGATTCGCGAATCTTGTCCATTGGGTCAACCGTCTGCCGTTCAAGCTCAGCCAGCCGTCCAAGCTCAGCCAGCCGGTCAAAAGCCGCCATCCCAACGTAAACTTGCCCATGGCCCTCGCTTGGTTGTTTGCGCGATTCGTCACTCATATCCCAATCACCTTCGATCACTTCGACTTCGGCGTTTCGTAAAGTCTCGGCAACTATAAACTTTCGCACACCTGACTTTTTGATCCAAACGCCACTATCGGTCACCTCCGCCACGGCTCCCTCAACCATGATGCCGTAACGAAAGCCGTGACCGATTTCCTGCGGCACAAATATGGAAACGGTCTGACCAAGCAACGCCTTGAAGGATTGGACGTCCATCCCCCCCTCACACTCTTGTTTCGCCGCCTGGATGATGCATCGTGTTCTCTAAATCAATCTCCGCAACACCAACATGATTTGACCGCCATCGCCCGGTGTACCGCGCATCGACGACGAATGGTGACGCCAGAACGAAGCGCGCAAAAAAGATCGGCTGCTCAACGCGCTCCACACGTTCTTCCAAGTCACGAAGATGCACGTTCATGTCCAGCGTGGATTGTGCGTTGGGATCCATCTCGATACTGCTGACGACGTAGAGCCTTTCGCGGTTTCCCAATTCAAAAACCACCATGCCGACTTGAACGAATGGCGGCGGCCTTCCTGCCGAGATGACGCCATTATGGTGCAACAAATCTTTGAGAACTGAACCCTCCAGCGATGTGCACCGCTGGCACTGGTCTGCCGATGCAACCTGATCGAACATCCATCGGCCACAACGCTCGCAACGTTGCCCAAACCATTTGCCGAACTCGACAAAGCAAACGTCATCGATGGCGTGCGCGTTTCCCTCGGCCTGCGTGGGTTCACGAAGCTCGCCAATCTTGGCGCGCGCTTCCGCGATGTCTGCCCTCTCGTGTTGCCTCCGAAGGCATGCGATCGCATCACGCTTGTGCACCTTACACCAAGGCTCAAGGTATCCGTTCGCCCTGTCGCTATCGGCAAACAGGCAAGTCATAGACTCGTCAGTCATAATCCCCCCTCGATCGCCGTATGCCGTCCACGAACGCGAAGCGCGTCAACGTAGGCCTGTTTTACCGCTTCATGTTCCGACAGGCCCGCATCAAACATCATGATGGCCACGCGCTCCTCAAACCGGTGACGCCAATCATCGTTCCACTTCTCGACGATTCGCAAAATCGCATTCACGTCACTCATACCGCCGATTCGTTATCGGCACCGTCGTCCAATAAAGTCAGCACCTCGCGCGCGTGGTCGCTCAGTAGCGTCGCATCAAAACGCATCTCGCGAATGCGACAGAGAATTTCATACGCCGACCCGCTTACGGTCGCGCGCTCCGCCCAGAATTTCTCCGCCGCATCGAGTGACGTTTCAACGTGCACGAACGACTGAAGAACCAGCCTTCGTAGGCTATTCACGTATTCCAAATCCCGACGACTCAATTCCATGTTTGCGCTCTTCAATCAAATTCGTACCAATGCCGCGGCTGCGACGGTTGCTCACGCTTTAGCGCAACGTTGGCCTCGTGCAACACGCTATCGGGTGCAACTTCGTCGCGTTCTGATGGCTCAAGACCGCGCCACGCCATGTGATTCGCCACGAACATCAACCGCACGGTGCCCGTCGGCCCGCCTCGGTTTTTTGCGACGATGATTTCGTGCTCCTTTGCCTCCGATTTTTCGCCGTCTTCCTTGTCGACGCGATGAATGAACATCACCACGTTCGCATCCTGCTCAATGGCGCCTGACTCGCGAAGGTCGCTAAGGCGTGGCCGTGCGGCTTTGCCCACGCGCTCCTCCACCGAACGATTAAGCTGCGCCAAGGCAAGCACCGCGCAATCAAGCTCTTTTGTGAACTTCTTGAGTCCACGCGACAGCCTTGCCACCTCGTTCTCACGCGTCTCGCTTTTGCGCCGGTCGGGCGAGTCGATAAGTTGCAGGTAGTCGACCACGACGAGGGCCAGTTCGCCGCCGCTCCGCTCAATGTCCGCGCGTATCTTCCGCGCCGCCGCTCGCATTCCGTAAAGCGACACGTTCGGATCGTCGCACACGTGCATGGTAACGGGCATCATCTCATTGACGGCGTCCGTCAAACTGCCGACGTCATCGCCACGTAGGCGAACCTTTTGCACGCGCATGTGGTCAACGTTGCCAATGGTGCTCATCGCACGCGTAGCAAGCTCCTCGCTGGTCATCTCGAGCGAAAAGAAAATGACGTGCTTTGGCTTGCTGGACGCCTCGCGCCTTCTCGCCACGTGCATGGCAAAGTTGAGTGCAAGCGCCGTCTTGCCAACGCCAGGGCGCGCGGCAAGCACGTAAAATCGCCCCCGCTGAAAGCCCACGATGTACTCGTCGAGGTCAGCGAATCCCGTTGGCTCAACATCGCTGCTTTCTCCGTTTTGTTGGCGCAAAATCATCGACTGCAAAGCCCGCTTCGCCACGTCACCAATGCGTTCGCACGTTCGCTCTTTTGCGTTCGTCTGCTGGCAATCGAAAATCGTTTGCGCCGACCTATCGAGGTAGCTTGCAACATCTTCGGCGCCTCCCTCGAGAGCGTATCCCTCGGCGGCGATGCGATGCCCCGCCGTGATGGCCGTGCGTAGCACCCATTTCGTATCAACGATTTTGGCGTAGCCCTCGGCGTTGCCAAGATGTTGTGCGGCGCCAAGAATGTCGGTCAGGTACGACGACCCGCCGACTTGCGCCAGCCGCCCCGTTGTCCGTAGACGCGCAAGTGTTGTGACGATGTCGACGGGCGCCCCCTCGCGATGAAGCGAAAGCATGGCCTCGAACACGCGACGATGCGCTTCGGAGTAGAATTTCTCGGGCGCTAAGAGCGACCCAAACGCGTCGATTTGCTGGCCTGTTCCCTCGATTAGAATCGCCGAAAGCACGGCGGCCTCCGCGTCGAGGTCATGCGGTGGAATAGCGTCAACCATGAGAAGCCTCCGCCGTCACCTCAGGCGACGAGGACGCCGCCACCCGATGCACGCCGCTGCCATGACGTTCCGTGTACGCCGCCTCCGCCCGCGCCAATCGGTCGCGCGCTACCTCGATGGTGATGCCTTGAAAGAACGGACTGTCGCTACCACGGGACACGTGCTCGAACATCGTTTGCGCCGCCTCAAGCTCTTCGGTCAGCGGGTCGAAACGTGGCGTTTTTGCCGCCTCCGCCCGCGCCTTTTTCGCCTTGGCTTCCGCGATAATTTTTCGCACTCCGCCGTCATTGGCCCACTTCAAAAAACCTCGCGGGTCGTAGCCGTGGCGAAAGCGCGTAGCGTTTTCTTCATCCGCCCGAACCTGGCGAGCAAACGCCTCCGCCGCACCCCTAAGCCACTCGACGCGACCCCCCAAACCGCCACGAGGCCCATGCTCGTCGAGGGCGTCATCGAGAACCGCCACCTGCTCGCGCGGCACCACGTAACGGCCACCAGTGACCGCCACGATGGCCTCCTGGTACGCCGCCGCCACGAACGATGCCTCGAACCGCCGTACCGCCTTCGGTCGCTCATGGCGACATAGCGATTGCGGGGCCGGCAAGGGGGTTTCCGGCGCCCCATTCTCTTGAGACGAGGCGTTGCCCCAACCGGAAGGCGTCCCGATGTTCTTGCCCCCGTCTCGTGTCACGGCGAGGCCTGTCACGTTGTTGGCCTCCGGCAACGTTGCCGCTTCACCAGATTGGTCAGCTAGGTCGTGCGTGTGTTGCGCGTCTGCGACGACTGCCGGCGTAGCCTCGACCGGCGAACCCTCGATGGTCCCGGATGCCCCCAGGGGGGCAAGGGGGGTTTTCTCTCTCTTCTCTTTCTTCTCTTTCTTCTCTTTCTTAACGTCACTCGGCGTCACGCGTGACGTCACGCTTTCAATTCTCCGCGAAACACTTGTTTTCTCGTGACTTGATGAATCCGCGACATGGTCCCCGTCGCATGTCGCGACATGGTCGACATGCATGTCGCGACACGTGTCGTTTGGCATGTCGTGCATGTCGGTGACGGCGTGACGTAACGTGTCGCATGTCGCGACCATGTCGCGTGTCGCGACCATGTCGCGTGTCGCGACCATGTCGGTCACTCGCCGGCGTTCTCGATACCGTCGGCATCGGTCGGCGTTGCCGCTTCGGTCACCCGTGACCGGCGTTGTGACGTCACGATCTTCTTTCTGTCGCTCCCGGTATCGGCGTTGACGGTCTGCATGGTTGGACGGCGTTGCCTGACGGTCGACGAAGGTGATGTCACGCACCACGCGGTTGACCTCGTCGAGCTCAATGACGTGAGCTTCGATAAGCGCATCCATTCCCTTCTCGACGACGTCAATCGGCAAGCCGAGCAACGTTGCAAGCATGGGCATGGGATTAGGACCGAGACGCAACTCGCCGTCATGGTCAAACCGGACCACCATCGTCAAAAAGACAATGGCGGCGTCACGCGACAAGGCCACAAGCCATTCCACATCGCGCTTGTAAAGTTTGATCCAACCTTCTCGCTTGTAGTCGATCACAGTGATTCCCCTGTTGCTCGCTTGTGTTGAAGAGCATCCCGCTCGTCGATGTGCTCAATCCACTTCACGGCTACCGCCGCCACCTGCACCAGCTCCGCTCGCAACGCCGTAACGTCGCTTTCGGCGAGTGCTTCGAGAACTTCCTCCATGAGGACGTCGGCCCACGTCACAACGCCTGCCTCTGTTCGTTCGTCGCAACGTTGCCGTGCGATGCTGGCGTAGAGTTGCGCGGTCGCATCCCCAGTGCCGTCAGGCAGGTCACGATTGCCGTGCTTGGCGTTTTGTCGTCTTCGCTCGCGCACGATTGCCGCGCACGCAATAAGCGTCCTCGTCGTGTAAAGCATGGACCACCCGCACCCGAAAAAAAGGTCTCGCGCCCCGTTGCTGGTTAGCGTAGTCTCGTCTTGTTCATTGCATTCCCCCCCCCGCGTGAACCTGAGACCGGGGCGCTCACCGCGCTCCGGTTTTTTTATTCGTCACGCAACGGCAAGACCGTTCACCGCGGAAGGCGCAACGGTGTTGGCGCTCTGTGGTTTGCGTCGCACGACACGGGTAAGGTGTTGCGGCTCCGACTTGGTTGGCGCCGCGGTATAACGAGCCCCGCGGGTAGTGCCCTCGACGGCGATCAATCCCTGCTCACGCAACCGGCGCGCAACGACTCGAAAGCGCGGAGTGGAGAGCCCTGTTTTCGTCCGTAGCTCTTCAGCCGTAAGACCGTTGGAGGATTCGCGTACCGCGTCCAGAAAAGTCATGGTTGCCGAGTCAATGTCCGTCTTCGAGGGCTTCGTTGGCCGTGGTCGTCGAGCTTTGGCGGGTCGCCCGCGCTTAGCTTTTGGCTCGTCAGCCTTCGCTGTCACGACCTCGTTTTGTGCGCGCTTCGACAGTACGCGCTTCACCGTTTGGCGAAGTGCTTGCCTTGTCGGTGGCTGCACGGTGTTCGTTGTTGCCTCTGCCTCCGATTTGATGAGATCGGCAAGAACACTCAGGAAGAGTTCGATGTTGCGTAACTTCATAAATGCATACTCCGATGGTAGTGATCACGATGCGTCACAACCGCGCACGGTGCCTGATGGGCGTTAGGCACCGCGCGCTACGCCTCAAAAGAGGGAGGCCTGCGTCGGCGGCTGACAGTGTGGCGAAAACCAAATGCGCTCACGGTAGCAATTGGCTTTCCCGCGCGTCTTGCCTTTGCCGATGTGTGAGTAGCCGCCGCTGGCTTTCCATTCGACGACGTGCCAATCGTTGGGCAACCTGCGACTTGCCACCAAACCACGGGAACGGCGCTTTTAAGGTCGCGGTCATGACGGCTCCCTACGGAGCACCTTCGCCCGTGGCGTCTCGGCGTGCGTGTCCTCTCCGACCGAGATGCCCATTCGTTGCTCAAGCTCCATGAGCGTGTGCATTCGATCGGCAATATCGCGATGCAACTTTTCCGCTCGCAACGCGAACAAGACGGCCTCACGCACGACGTTCCGCCGCTCGTCGGTCAGAACGCGCCACGCGTCTAAAAGGTCTTGCTCATTCATGGCGCCACCTTCCTTTCGAGGAGATGCGCATGCGGCTCCAAAGCGGCGCCGACCATGTTGGCCAACCTAAGCGCCTCGCGAGTCATCACGATTTGACTCGCTGACTTCACCCGCTCCGCCTGTGACTTCAGCGCCTCATCACTCGTCAGCGTGGCGAACACAATCGCCAGCGTCGCAAGCACTTCGGCGGCGATGCGAACTTGCGTTTCGTCGTCGCAACCACCCAACACAAAAATAGCGGCTTCCCTAATTGCGTTCAGCGCAGTAAGCCAGTGGGGAAAATATGGGGACGACGACACCCCCGAAATTGCACTTAACTGTTTGAAATCATTATGGGTCCCTAGGCCTTCGTAAACCGCAGGTCTGGGGTTCAAATCCCCAAGGCGGCTCAATGATTTCAAGCACTTAGGAGAGTCCAGCGAAGCGCTTGGGGACGGTTTTGGGGAAAGGTCGATCATATTTCTCGGGTTTTTTAGGTTGTCGATTTGTTCGTCATTTTTCAAATCCGCCATCTCCTGAGCTGCCAGGGTGAGCATCTCCTCATCCCCATGGAGATACCGTTCGGTTGTTTGAGGGTCGGCGTGACCAAGCATCAGCTGCACCTCCTTCACACTCCAACGGCGACCCCACCACCCACGCAGGAGCGACGTCGCGCAAGTGTGACGGAGGTCGTGCACGCGCACGTTCTTCCCGAGCCTTGCCCTCGTCTTAGCCGCGCGCCAGCACTCCGACTTGATGAGGTGGATAGGGTCGCGCACGCCTCCCTTCTGGCGTTGGAACACAAGCCGATGTTCGTTTCGGAGACCTTCCGCGTCGAACCATTCTTGCGCTTCGGTGTGCCACGCGTGCAGAGCCTCGATGGCTTCGGCGAACAGGGGGATGCGCCTCGGCGTTCCGCCCTTCGTAGGGGGCCAAACGTATTGACCACGTTGGTCCATCGATGGAGGTCCGCCGTACCGTATCCACGCGTGAGGTTCGTCGCCCGTCGTCACCACGTCACGCCAGTGAAGGCTCGCGGCCTCGCCGGCACGAAGGCCCGTGTAAGCGATGAAGCGGAACATGTGCTTTTCGGGACCGTCGACGGCGTTGCAAAACGCTTCGAGCTCGTGGGGCCTCATAGCCCATCCTACGAGGTGCGTTTTCTTGCGACGCTTCCAGGTCAGCTTTTGAGTGGGGAGCAAATCGCCCGATGTGATGCCCTTTTCGCGCGCGTAACGGAAGATCGTCGAGAGCAAGTTGACGATGTTGCGAACCGTTTGATCGGCAAGCGTCTTGTCCAGGGTGACACTATCCCGCACCCACGCGTTGCCCTTTTTCTTTGTTTGTACGCGCGTAACCTTCTTTTCAAAAAGGCGCGCTTTGAACGCCGAAACCTCCGGCGGTCCAACGAGGCGCACGTCCATCTTGCCGATGATGTCAGCTTCGATGTGTTGAAACACGCTTCGGCGTTGCCTGCCGGCGTTCTCCTCATCCAGCATCTGCTGACCAATTTCGATGATGCTTTTTCCAGCCGTCGCAAGGCGGCGGGTTGGGCGAGCGGCGGCTTTTTTGTTGTCGCGGCACAAGTCGGCGGCGGCTCGCGCCTCTTCTTCGGTGTCGTAGGTGCCGATAGTCTTCTTCAGAACGCGACCATCTTCCGTAACCTTGCCACGCACGCGCCACTTGTGGCCGTGCGCTTCGACGTAAATCCCCCGCATCATGGTTGTCCTCTTCTTGGTCTCACAACATCCCAAGGTCTTCCATCTTCTTGCGTAGCTTGTCGCGGTCGACAGTTGACGACACTTTGCTGTCAGCGTTGGTTCGACGCTTCTCCGCTCGAATGGCCATCGCCTGACGATAAAGAGCCGGGTTTTCTCGCTTCAATATGGCGCGCGCTCGAGCTTGAGTCACCTCATCAATCACGAGTCGACCTTGCGCGTTGTCGTTTGTTGGCTTGGTTTCAAGCGCGGCCAGTAAACGGCGGGCGCAAATTTGCGATACTTGCGAAACGAAATCCGTTTTCGCCCGGTCCATGGCGGTCTCGACGCAACGGAACCACAGGGCTTGTAGCTCGTCAGGTAATCCGTCCATCATTGTTCGGACCTCCACCATCGCGTGAACGCATGCCGGATGCGCGATGGTTTCCACGCGGCGGCGATTCGTTGTTCGTACCGTTCGGCGTCGATGATTCGCAATCGGCCAAGATCGTAAGCGTCGAACGTGTTCCAGCGTCGAAGCGTCGCGATGATGTCGCCGTCGCCAGCGAACGATTCCAGCGGCACCCATGCGGTTTGCCGATAGGCGCCCCACACGCCGGCGGTGACAACCGTGCAGAAACTTGGGTAGCACTCGCCGTGCAACACAACAACGCCCTGCGCGGCACGCTTGCCAAAAGCGTAGTCCCCAACGCTCCACGCGACGCGCGCGGTGTTGGGCGACGTGATGTCCTGATCGCAACCATCGCAGTTCATAGTCTCAACCTCTTTTCCATCTCGGCGCGGACGCGCTTTTTACGCCGCGCATTGACCATCCAATTTTCCAATCGCATGAGCACACCAACGACCATTTCCGCCGCCGCGCGCACAAACCATCCGTCAGCGCTCACGCGACGGGCTCGCATCGGTTACCCACGCATCGATCGGAATCCGGTACAGATCCCGCAAAATGACTGCAAAGTGCACGCTCGGGATGGTTTGGTCGCAAGCCCATCGCCAAACGGTCGACCGTGCGACGTTGATTTCCTCGGCCAAATGCGTCAAGCCAAGCTCGTCCAGTTTGGCTCTCAACATACGAGCGCCAACGCTTGTAGGATCCTTAGGGTGTTGCACGCGCGCCAGGGTGTTGCGCACCAGCAAATAAGTCAACATGCAATTTTCTTAGGAAGGCCACAATGGGGGAAAAGGCCGTGAAAACCATCAACGAACGAGCCGCGTGGGCGTTGCGCTCCTGCGATCTGTCGGCTCGCGAGATAGCTAGGCGCATCGGAACCGACGCATCATGGGTGTCGCGCCTCACTGCGGGAGAGACCGGTGCCCCTGACCCTGTTTTTCTAGCGCGGTTTGCCAAGGAAACCGGCGTGAGCTTGATGTGGGTGATTCTTGGCGAAGGTTTGCCGAAGGCCACCGAGTCCGCGGAAATGGGACCGTTTGACGTAGGCGCCGCCGCCGCCATGCTTGACGGCGCAACGGTGGAGGACGTGGACAACGCTCGTGCCAATATGGGCAACAAGGTTGGAATCACCTGGCAACAAGCACGCGACGAAGTGACCTATCACCGCATCGCGCGTGAGCATGGCGTTACCGATGTGCCGTTTGACGAATCGGTCATCGATGCGGTTAAAACTTTGACCTCGCACCTACAACGCGCTGGCCTTGCCGACCCAAAGAAACGCCGCCGCTAGTCTGTTGGCGACTGATTGCGCGCGTGCCTCCACGCAACCATGACAAGCTCGCGCAACGCGCGAACACGAATGTCCTCTGTTTTGACGTGCACGATTTCCGTCATAAACCGCGCACAGGCGCGCGCTATCACGGCCCAGTCGTTGGAAGAAACACCGTCTCGTGCGCGGATTTTCGACGTCGATTTCCACATTCAATTTTCCCCCGTCGTTGTTAGGCGGTTGCATTTATCCATCGTCACCAGTGACGATTGTCTCAGTTTTTCCGCTGTTTATGCGCACTTTCGCTCTTGCGTGTTGACTACGTTGTTGATTCGCAACAGATTGCGATTCGTCTGACGTACATACATCGGCCATTTGAGGCGATGGTTGCGAGGATGATGGGAGCAGCGCGGTGGATTGCGACGATTGCGAGGGGACGGGGTTTCTCACCGGTGAACACGGTTGGGTCAACGAACCATGCCGAGGCGTCGGCAAACCAGGCGACTGTCATCCGCGCGAGACACGAAAACCGTGCGAGCGGTGCCAAGGCTCAGGGCGCGTTAGTCGATTGCAGTCGCTTGTTGATGAGCTGCAATCCTCCCCCGATGTTGTGATGGCGCATCGTTTTCTGGCGTCGTTGTATGCCGCCGGCCTTGCGTTGGACGAAGGGGTGCTGAACGAGCTCGCGCTTCGCAATCTCGACGCGCTTGTGATCTTTGCGTCGTGCGAGGCAAACGCGCGCGTAGCTTTCAAGATTTGCGAATGCCGTCAAATAGTCGCGAACGCGTACCGCGTGGCTGTGGCCTCCCTGCTTGATGATCGCGCCCCGCCGCTACGTTCTCTCCTCCGTGAGCTCGATACCCAATGGGCTCACCTGAGCCTCAGCGCCGACGCCGCCGCCGACGAATACCGGCGAGCCATGACGGCACTTGACGGTGCCCAGATGGATCTCGCTGCCCACGCGGCGCATGCACGCTTTGCAAACATGGCCGTCTACGACGGATTTCAGGAGGCATGATGTTTACCAAGGCAACCAAGAAGGAATCGAAGCTACGCCTCTCCCTCGTCGGCCCATCCGGCAGTGGCAAGACATACACAGCCCTTCGCATCGCTCATCGCCTGGCCCAAGGCAACAAAGTGGCCGTGCTCGATTCGGAGCGAGGAAGCGCCAGCAAGTACGCCGACAAGTTTCCTTTCGATGTTTGCGAGCCGGAGGATTTCAGCCCGCAAACCTACGTGAAAATCCTCAAAGCCGCAGAGGCCGCCGGCTACTCGGTGCTTGTCATCGATAGCCTTTCTCACGAGTGGATGGGGCGCGGCGGCGCCCTCGAGATGGTGGACAAAATTTCCGCTTCGTCGCGAGCCGGCAACTCTTACACCGCATGGCGAAGCGTCACGCCCGCGCACAACGCGCTGATCGACGCCATCGTTAGTTGCAAGATGCACGTGATTGCCACGTTGCGCGCCAAGCAGGAGTATGTGCTTGAAGAAGATGAACGTGGGAAAAAGACGCCGCGAAAGATTGGCATGGGTGCCGTCCAGCGTGACGGCGTGGAGTACGAATTTGACGTCGTTGCCGAACTTGACCCCACCAATCGCTTTGTGGTCACCAAGACCCGATGCAGCGCGCTTCAAGGTTACGTCGCTACGCCGTGCACCGAAGACTTTGCTGACACGCTTCTCGGCTGGCTTGACGGCGAGAAGGTCGACGATGTGCCAAAGGTTGCGGCCCATCTATCTGATGAAGCTGTGTCCGTCGCCGACGAACTTCTGGGGCGAATTTATGCCGAGGATGCGAACCTTGCCGAACTTCGCAAGGTCATCAAGGACGCAATCGACTCCGGCACCGTGAGCGACGACGATCGCAAGAGACTGCAATTTGCCTACTCAGAGCGCGCCAAAGCGACGCGAAAGGACGCGCATGCGTAGGCCCATCATCACGGCGTCAGCGCTTGAGCGCGTTCTCCATTGCCCAGCAAGCGCGGTACTGCCGACCGTTAGCACCACATCAAAAGCCGCTGAACGTGGCTCCGTGGTCCACGAGTATTTGGCTCGTGTGATTGGCGGGTCGACGGCTGATGACGCTTTGGTGCTCGTGCCAGAGGAGCACCGTGCGCGATGCAGCCGCATTCCGCTTTCGCGGCTGTTGACGAAGCTAAACCACGCCAAGGCAGAGCCGGCGTACGCGCTACACGCGCCGACGGGTAAAGCCTCGCGCCTCGGCTACAACATCGGGCGCAACTACGACGTTGATGATGCGCACGTTGCTGGTTCGACAGATGTCGAAGCCGTCGATGACAGGTACGAAGCCTATGGGCGCCCAATCGTCATTGACTGGAAGACGGGGCAAGACGTGACGCCCGCGCGCGATAACGCGCAAATCAAATTCGCCGCTGCATGCGCTATGCAAATGCACGATGAGTATGAAGTCGAGGGGCGTATCGTCTACCTGTTTGACGATGGGGGCATCCGCGTCGATTCGGCCGTGTTCACGGCGCTAGAACTCGACGCATTCGTCGACGACGTGCACACGGCACACGCGCAAACGCTTGCAGCGCGCGAACTACTTGCATCCGGCTCCGTGCCGAACGTCAAGATGGGCGACCATTGCCGCTATTGCCCCGCCATGGCGTCGTGCCCGGCGCACGTTGGGCTTGCTCGTCAGCTTACGGGCACCATCGATGACCTAAAGGCCAAGGTTGCCACGTTGACGCCTCACGAGGCCGGTGACGTGTACACGCGCCTGAAAGTCATCAAGCGTCACGTCGAGGTGATTGACGACGGCCTAAAGGCACTTGCGCGCCAAGCTCCCATTCCGTTGCCTCAAGGCAAAGAGTTACGGCAATTTACATCCGAACGCCGCAAAGTGGACGTGGATGCGCTGGCAAGCATTGCCGCCGAACGTGGCGCCACTGACG
>Ga0208784_1000060_pt1 | contig 47529 bp, 50 predicted proteins | sample DEB19_08_DNA_FD_184531 | JGI IMG/M metagenome (GOLD analysis project Ga0208784, IMG submission 184531) | Aqueous microbial communities from the Delaware River and Bay under freshwater to marine salinity gradient to study organic matter... | ecosystem: Environmental > Aquatic > Marine > Coastal ... | reverse complement strand
TGTATTGGATATACTAGAAACTTCAACATAAGCTGTTTGATTATTTCCTGTACCAATTGAAATCAGATCACCAACAACGATATAACTACGCAAATCCGCGCTGGTCAATACTGTTGTATTTGATGTAGTGATGCTGGAAGATGTTTGGGCAATAGAAGTTACATTCTGAGAAAATGCATTAGAACTTGGACATAGTGAAATTGCTAAACTATTTCCTAAACCACCAGCATATTTAGCTGCGAATGGTCCAGAAACAGCATCAGTACCATCTGAGTGATTTTCTAAATAGTCTAATTCATTTTCTATTAATAGCCCAGAACCATCAACAGTTGCATTTAATGAATCCGTTCCTAATGCTCGAACTACTCGTAAATCATTGGAATATGCTAAAAAATTTGCTGCCGAAAACCAATGTGTGAAATTATTGGAATCCGGTTTACCAAAAGTATTCAGTAGATTAGTTTCATTTGATATAGATACGATTTGATTTCCTGGACCCCAATTGAATATTCCAGCAAATGCGCCTGTCGAAGTTGCGCCTGATTGAATAGATGCTGTTAAATCAACTTCTGTTACATTTACACCTGGCGATAAAAAATTTGCCATGTTTAACCCCTATGATGTTGAATTCTTTTCTTGTAGATTGATTATTTATGTTTTTTATTATTTGTATATGTTTGAATTAAAAACACCATAATCAAACCATACATCTTTTGTATCATGATAGATTCCAGAATCTATTCCATCGTCTCGTAGTATAGGCAAAAAATCATCTTCAATTTTCTGGATTCGTTCTTGATATAATGCTTGACGCAAATTCATATCAGTAACTTCTTTAAAAAACATGGAAGTTGTTAACCAACCAAATAATACTAACGTCATTACTAAATCATCATTATATCCTTCATCTGCTGCATATGAATCTTTTACTTGTATGAAGGTTGATAATTCTGATATAATATCGGCATCAGGAATTAGCAGTTTTTTCTCTTCTATAAGCGCCTTAAAATTTGAACAACCGATACGTTTCACTTTTTTATCCGTGGAAACACCTAACGCGGTTGATGCACCAGCAAAACCATTCGATATTCTCTGCTGCGTATTATCTTTAGTGACAAATAAAATATTTTCATATTCATAATCAGAATATAGAATATGTGCAACTTGATCTGAGAAATTAATTTCTAGTAGCACAAATGCATTGTTATATTGTCTAGCAACTTTATATATTATTGATGGATATAATAACGGTGATATAGTATTATCTCGATATTTTGCAACAATTCGATAAGGCATTTGAGTAATATCAATTACTGTAAACGCGGAATAATCTCCACCAACACCCTTAGATGTATCTGCAACTAGAATATATCCATGTTCATATTCCAATACTTTGTGATCCGAATCTAATGTTCTATGAATAGGATATTCATAGATATCTAATCCCGAATCTGATAATAATGGAGTCGAATATGATAATTGACCTATTGTTTCTGCATTAATTAATGTGTATGAAGAACCATTAAATAGGCAATTATGAGAAATTATATTTTTTGATAGATATTTACTGCCATTTGCAACATTTATTGGATCATATACATTTTGAATTTTATCCAATTTAACTGATACAACTATTTCATTTCCTAATTTAGATTTAACTTTTAATGATTTGGCTGTAATTTCAATATTATCGTGAATAAATCTATGATCTGGCGTGCATATTACTTCTTTCCCAGATTGAAATTTAATTTTTAGTGTTTGTTTTTTTGATTTTCTTATGCCATCGAAATTTTGCCAATCAGTTGGCGTTAGAATTTCATAATTTGAGTTGAATGCTATTTCTGACATAACAATCTTTTCGCAGTTGTATCTTTTGTGATTATTATATATAATCCATTTGCAGTTAAATTAAATTGATTACAAAATGTTTTCGCAAATGCTCTATCATAAGTTAAAATGTGCCCATTTCGTAATATCTGCCCATACTGTAATATTGGCATTGAATTATATAATCTAAGAATTTCGTTATATAATTTCTTTTTTTCTTCTATTTGTTTTTTTGATAATGGAAGTTTATTTTTTCTAAGTTCAGACATTTTCTTTTTATGTGATGGTTTTGAAAATGCCCTTAGTGACGAAATTCTACTATTCTCTATTTGTTCTGGAGTTTTTTTCCAACGTTTACCATAAACTGGATTATTTTCTCTCTTTGCCGACATTCCGAACCAGCCAAAATCTTTCGCAATGCTCATATTCATATACATTTCGGATTTGACAACATTTAATTTTTGCTGTAGTATTCTTTCTCGATACATTGCTTTTTTTCTTGAATAATATTTACTAATTATTATTGTTTTAAATAAATGTGGATTTTCAGTCAATTCTTTTTGAAAAATTAACTTATATTTTTTAGATTTAACTGAACCATGATAATGTTTATTTAACACAGTATCGATTAATGTTGATCCAATATAAAACATTGGTAATTTATTTCCTGTGTATACTGTTAAATACACACAATACTTTGGTGCATAAATAGGCATGCTGGATACTCCTTGTCAATTTATCGTATCTAGGGGCGACAGAAACTATGAATTTCGTGGTCGTCAATTATTTATGCTTAGTAGATCATGTAGTTTTTCTAATGTGATAATTTCTATTTTATTTGTATTTTTATTTCTAATAGTTACTGTTTCATTTCCACCTAGACATTCTACCTCCTGTGCAAATCCAACATCGCCTAATGTTTTTCGTTGTTCCTCTGCCCATTTTTTATTTTTTCCAGGAACTTCCGAATAGTGAATTTCATATGTTATGAATCCGTTCCTACCTTCTTTGGCATCGTTCCATAATTTCCAAAAATGATTATATCCTCTAGGTGTAGATGATATTAAAATTTTCGTTGTTGTACCAGAAGAAACTACCGGAAATACTGAAGTTAAAAACGCATCTGCGATATTATTTGGTATAATTGCGGCTTCATCTATATATAAAATCGAAATTGTTTTTCCTCGAATTCCCGATGATGTCGTTGCTGCTGTTATCACCTTGGAACCATTCTCTAACTCAATACTACCTTTATTCCAAGTTTTTACGCCTTGCTGCAACCATAACGGAAGATTCTCATACATTATCTGATAGCGAGATAATGTTTCCATAGCAGCATCTTCTTTATTGGCCAGAACCGCAACTGTTTTATTATCACTAAACAGTGTATGCCATAAAAAATATGCTGCCGCCGTTGTTGTTTTTGATGTTTGGCGAGGAAATTTTACTATTATCTTTCTATTATTGTGAAGAATATCCAGATAAGTTTTCTGAAATTTCCATAATTTGAAGGGCTGTAAACCGGAATCAACTGTTACAATATAGCAATAATTATCGATAAAATATTTATAATCTTCGGAGCATTTTTTAATCTCTAAAATTTGTTCCTCAGTATAATCAATTGCTACTCCAATACGTTTTAGATTAGGATTTCCAAAATAATTTTCGGATGCCATCTTATGTTAAAATGCTACGCAACATCCATTCATGTTTTTTATGAGCATCAATTCTACCCGCGATATAATCTGCCAATCCTTGAAGTTTTAATTCAGTTGCCAATTCAAATGTAATATTCAAAGTATTCAATATGGTCTTATTATCAGCGAATAGTCGTTGAACCATTTCTGGAATTGCTGGAATACTCAATTCACATTTAATTTCAGTTAATTCAAGAAATCTAGTCATAGATCCAGGTGCAAAGGTATCCAATGTTCTAAGATGTTCTGCGATATCATCTATTGAACCATTCAGTTCAGTATAGAAATTACCGAAAAAATCGTGATACATTGGAAAATTTGGACCAGTACAATTCCAGTGATAATTTAATGACTTAACATATAACGCAAATGTATCAGCTAATACTTTCTTCATTAATTCTTGAATAGTTTTTGTGTCTTCCATCATTTCTCTTTCCTTATAACTCGTAATAATTCTGCGGTCGATCCTGTGAAAATCACAGCATTGCTTCCATTTGCATCATCATGAGATAATTTTTGTGATCCTACTCCAAGTAAATCTTTTTTTCGTTTTTGGATTTCCATCAAATCCTTATTTAATATTGAAAGACTTCTCAATAATTTAGTTGCAGAATCAAATGCAAATGCGTTTTCAGATTCTTTAGCAACATTGGATATATCATCAAAAAGTTTGTTGCCTTTTAAAATCAATTCACGAATATTCTCTCTCGCAAAATCGGCATCATTTTTGCCTGTAATGTCTATAGTATTTAGATCATTATCTACTGTAGATGGTGGCAAATCTAATAAATCATCTAAATTTTCATTTATACTAGCCATCGAAATACTCAGTTATAGTTTCGGTATAAGTATAAGAATCATTTGCATTAGCTGTTATAGGATTAGGAACCGTCCAGATATTAACCAATACATTTTCAGTATTCATAGTTTCTTCTGCAAAAATATCAACATTAGATGAACGAATAATTTTTCCAGATTTGACAGGCGGTATCATAAAAGCTTTGGCAGTAAAATCTAAATCCCATACTATAAATCTTGTTTCTGCCTTATCGCCCTCATATTCAATAGGAGGATTTACAGAATTTAATATAAATGGAATATCAAATTTTTGATCCATTCCACCATATTCAATAGTAACTGTGAAGTCTGGTGTAAAGAATGGCAATATTTGTTCTAGTATTTGTGTTCCATCTTCGATATTTCGTACATATATAGCCAGTGAAAATTCTAAATTATATGGAATAGGTGCATATTGAGTTCTTGCGCCTGTGCTGGAATCAATAGCGAAATTTAATAAGGTTGATTGAAGTTTTCTACTAGAATCATAAGATATTCCTTCCAATCCAAAAGATATTCTAGGTAGAACTGTTGCAATCGATTTAGTTAAAGTTGGATCACTTGTTATACGAGTGATATATTTTTCTTTAGCACCAAAACTAATAGGCACTTTGAATCGTTCTTTTGGATTATCATTGGCATCAAATCTAATGATATCGATATCATTAAATAATGATCCAAATGTCGCAACTAATTTGCGAATTATTCCAAATCTGAAATGTGCATTTCCTAACATTTATGATCCAAATGGATTAGTCTCTGAGAAGTCTAAGATAGTATCAACTTCGTCGGATAATCTTTGATTATCTTGAATATCTTCAGATATTGTGGACATAGGTATAGTATCCGAACTATCTACGATATTAGCGGTTGAATTTGATGTCACACCTCTTATAATACCATTAGCTGAAGTAAATATTCCCTGTGTTCTATATACATCCATAGAAATAGATGAAATATAATCAAATACATAAGCTTGTGCTGAAGCATTTGCTAGACTATTGCCCTGATATACAATCTCATCATTGACAAATTTGCTGCTAGTGTTCGCTATAGTCAATTTCACTTTTGGCCAATAATTTCTTGCTGCATTATTTATTTCTTGAATATTGGTGTTTATCACTTCATTGGAATATACATATTGTTTCAATTGGAGCGCATATAGAAATACATTACCACCTCTACCTCTACCTAAAGTGTAGAACATTGCCTGATCATTCTGATTTTCAACTGCTATAACCTCAAAGAAGCTAGTAAATAATGGTATATAAAGTAGATCACCTTCATTGGGACGAATTTGATTAGGAACTACACTCTTAAATCGTCTCCTAGAAACAATCATTCTAATTTCTTCTCGAATTTCCAATCCAAATTTAGATATGAAATCACCTTCACCTTCCATTCCAGTGAAATTCTCAATATACATTTCAATTGGATATGCTTTTGTATATGTTTTTAGTACATCTTCTCCATATAGCATATCGAAAGTGTCCCTAGTTTCTCTGGGTAAATAATATAAATCCATTCCATGCATTTGAATAGATTCTATCAAACAATCTTCGACAAGAAGTTGTTCAGAAGTGACGAAATCACCCGGAAATTGATTAAAGAAATTATTTAACATTTAATTTCAACCAATGAAAATTTCATTTGGTAGTACATTATATATTTGCATTTCTTGTTCAATTTTATCAATTTCTTGTTGCGCTTCTTGTAATATTCTAACACCATCTAAAGTTACACCTCCAGGCATTTGAACTCCTGAATATTTAGATAAGTTAGAACCCCATTGATATTTTATTAGTGCAGTTGCATATTGTTTAAGCAATCGATCATCCCAAACATCCGATACACCTGCAACTACCATAGTAGCATTGCTTATATTCGCACTTAGATTATTGGCAATAACAATTTCAGTAGGTGAATTAATTTTTCTGACTTGAACAATCTGAGAATCCGATAATGTTAACATATCATTTTCCAGAATTTCTTGATCGAATGTTGTAGAATAACCTGTTAGAACATTCGATGATGTATTGCCTGTTACTGTACCAGCTAATGTCACACTATCTGGCACCATAGATCGATAACATTCTACTATCACATATTTGCCTACTTGGGCATCTCTTTCCCAGTCAATATCTAAAAATAGTTTATTGTGTTTTCTATTAAATCTAAATTGGGGTGTACCCGAGAACAATAAATTAAGCGTTCTAAGATGTTGCATTGTGATTTCATAAGATACATATGATACCGAAGTAAAATCATATAAATCGTGCAATCTTAATTGATAACGCAAATCAAACATATTAACAGATGCATTTGAATCATCCCATGGTAGAACTTTAGTTACGAATACGATAGGATCGGGACAATAAATCCAGCGTCTATCAATATCTGTTTGGGTAAATTGGTGCTTCATGTAAATCTTCTCAGTACCATCAAAATGATAATCAATGAAAAAATTTAGGGCATCTGTTACGCGATCTTCTATTTGTTCATTTGAGACGTTGATTTGTATAACTGGCCAACCTAATCGTCTCAGGCAATATTTTTTGAATTCCGCGCGTGTTGTTATTTTGGCCATTTTAATTATAGTTTAGATATTGTAGAATGTTTTTGCTTCTTGTTCGGAATCAAACCAATTCCATCCATGAATTGGATAAATGTAATCATTTCTCGACTCTCTATTTAGCTGATAGTCAAATGATTCAACAAAATATTGAGCATATAATAAATCATCATTTTCCAATTTATAGAATCCGCTAGTATCTAATATATCTGCCATATGATTATCCTGTAATTGTCCATTGTTTTAGTAAAGCTGGCGCTGTTATTAATTCTCTAAAAGTATATGTTGATGTATTGGATATTGGCATAACTCTCGATAATGTGATGCTAGTATTTGTGACAACTGAGTCCACAACCGCTTTATATCTTGCTTGTCCCGATCCATCTGTAGTTAACGTAACAGCACTACCACCAACTGTTTCTGATACTTGAAAATCATTTGCATTAGCATTTATAACATAGTATGTTTTCCATGTAGTTAATCCAGTAGTTGATACTATTGAATTAAATGATATGATATCATTATTTTGTAGACTATGTGCAGTAGCTCCAACTAAATCACCGGCATCAGTAAAAGTGACTGCTAGATTGGCTGTTATTGGTGAACCACCACCAGTAACTTGCATACCTGTTAAAACACCCACGGTATCTGAAGTTGTGATTAGATTCGAACCAGCCGTAGATGTGCAAGTTTTTATAACAGAATTACCTACTCCATGATTTGTTGATATTGTAAGAGTTGCTCCAGCCACGGTATTTGCAGTTGCGAGATTATTAAAGAATGATTCAAGTTCGGTTCGACCCAAACTAAGTGATGCAACCGATAGTGTAGTCGCAACATTTGACAATAATATCTTTTGCACTGACGCACATGAAGTAAACGTTCCCGTAAATCCTGCCGTAGTTATTATAGATTTACAATTCATTGCGGGAATTGTTTTAATATTTCTACAAGCCGAAAACATGGATCCCATAGTGGTTACTTTATCAGTATTAAACGCTGGAATAGATTCTAATGCTGAACAACTACTGAACGTAGATGAAAAAGAAGATACATTGGCAGTATTAAGCGCGGGAATAGAAGTTAATGCTGAACAACTTGCAAATATAGATGCAAAAGAAGTTACATTGGCAGTATTAAATAAAGGTACTGATAGCAATGCTGAACAACCACTGAACATAGATGCCGCCGTCGTCAATTTGACAGTATTAAATAAAGGCACTGTTTTCAATGATGAACAATTTGTAAACATTGAACCCATAGAAGTTACATTGGCAGTATTAAATAAAGGTACTGATAGCAATGATGAACAACCACTGAACATAGATGCCATAGAATCCACATTGACAGTATTAAATAAAGGTACTGATTTCAGTACAACACAATTTGTAAACATTGAATTCATAGCAGTCACAGCAGCAGTATTAAATAAAGGTACTGATTCCAATGCTGAACAACCACTGAACATAGTACCCATATCAGTGACTTTTGTAGTATTAAATAATGGCACTGTTACCAAACTATCACAACCATTAAACATTAAAGACATATCAGTGACTTTTGTAGTATTAAATAAAGGCACTGTTTTCAATGCTCTACAATTGGAAAACATTGATGTCATATCTAAAACATTTGCGGTATTGAATAATGGCACTGTTTTCAATGAGTAGCAACCACTGAACATTTGTGACATATCAGTAACAGTTGTTGTATTAAATAATGGAAAAGATTGTAGGCGAGTACACCCCGTAAACATGGCATTGGTTGAAGTAACGGTTCCAGTTGATACGAAATATACATCTTGCAACGCTGCTAAATATTGGCACTTGGAGGCAAATGTTGTTAATGCACTACTAATGACTCTAACTCTTTCTAAACTATTAAAATATACTGTTGGAGATGCTGATCCTATAGTTAATGTTGTCATTAACGGTGCGGATATTAATAGATCAAGAAATCCAGTAGAATATGCTGGTAAGTTTGTTTTGCTATGTTTTACATTAAAATTAACAGATGTTAGATTCGCGCCAGCTTGTGGTGTAATTGTAATTAATGCTTGTTTATAATTTAATAATGTCGCTGATCCATCCGTAGTTAGCGTAACTGCACTACCACCAACTGTTTCTGATACTTGAAAATCATTTGCATTAGCATTTATAACATAATATGTTTTCCATGTAGTTAATCCAGTTGTACTAACTATATTATAAAAATTTACTTCCATTCCATTGGAATACCCATGATTTGTTCTTGATATCAAATCACCAGCATCCGTTAATGTTACTGGAGCATTTGTGTTATCCAAAGCGGTGTCAATATAAGAGTATTCATGATATGCAACTGTGGCAGCATTAACATTTTCACTGGTACCATCACCCCAATTTACATTATAATTACCGGATATTATACCCAATGCAACAAAATTGGAATTAGCATCAAATACTTGATGTACTGCTACAATTTTCTCTTCGGTGTTTGCGACTGCGGGTAGACTAATCCAAGAAGGATTTCTAGTCCAGTATGAAATAATGTCACTATATTCATTATAGGAATGATTCTTATCGTAATTATCAACATTAGATTGTTGAACTGATTTAATACTCATATTAAGTTATTTCTGATCCGAATAGTGTAAAAGATAAACAATTGTTTCCAGCATATACTGTTACAACATCAGTATTACCTAATGTCGCACCTATTGTCAGCATAACTGAATCATATTGATTGACATAATTATCATATATGATATAATGCTTATCATCTAAAGTTGCACCGGCAGGACGCACAGCTACTCTATAGTTTGTGGAATTTGATCTATTACAAACTGCTAGTGTTGATATAACAGCTTGTGTTGCCGCAGGTACCGTATATAATGTAGTATTAGTTTGAAGTTCTGGATTGCTTTGTCCTAGCACCTTATATGCATTTGCCATATTATTATCCGCCCATTAATAGAAAATGTTGTTCGAATCCTGTTGAACCACCTTGAACACCTGTTGCTGCTGTAGTTTGAAATGTTCCATCCGGCCATACTACGGAATTTGCTAATAGAAGATTATTATTAGCCTTGGATATATTGATGACTTGTGGATGATCACTTAATTGTCTATTTTTTGTTGGCATATGAAATATCCTTTTATATATTTATTAACATATAATAGCAAATGATCTTGCTGTTCCTGCAGCATCATAGAAGATGTATACTAATCCACCTCCACCAGTGCCGCCCGGTCTGCCTCCTGCACCACCGCCCCCACAACGGCCACCCGCACCACCTGCAACAACAGTGCCTGACATATTACCGGCACCGCCACCACCGCCACCGGAACCAACAGAATTTGAATTATTTAACGTAGTCCCTAAATCAGTTCCAGTGCCACCGATGCCGCCGTTTCTCGCATTATCACCACCCCCGCCACCGCCACCATTTGATCCTGGTCCACCATCAGCATTACTACCACCAGTTCCAGAACCGGTGCCCCCTGGTCCTTGCCCACCCGCGCCACCTGCGGTGGTACCATTTGATCCAGTTGTAGACGATGCTCCGCCAGCGCCACCGCCACCACCGCCACCATCATCACCGGTTGCAGTAGTGTCACCATTACCCGCAGTTCTACCTACACCTGCGATTCCCGCTGCACCACCACCACCGCCGCCCGTGAATGTTGATCCTGTTGCGCCGACACCACCATTGCCACCAGCGAATGTTTGATTGCCTATAGATTGCGCTGTTGAACCACCGGCGCCAGCATTCAATCCAATTGCCGTTAAGCCGCCGTTAGCTGAAACACCATTAGCAGTTGTTGTTGGTTGCGAATTTGCTGTCCAATTAATCCAAGTATTTGCGCCATTGAGATTCGCTGCGGTATTAGCAGGAATACTAAAATAAACTGTTTGTCCGGGTGTTAATGTTATATTATTACTTCTAGCATATGCCGCGCCACCACCTCCACCTGCACCATACGTGGACGCTCCCGTATTGCCGCCAGCACCGGAACCTATACATATAATATAATTATTAGTGTTACTCCAATCACTTGGTACCACCCATGATGTATTACCTGTTAAAAAAGAATATGCTTTTGCTGCCATTATGAAACTACTCTTAGAGAAACTGTTGTTTTAGTCGCATTTGTGGGAGTTCCACTAACAGAAAACTGCAACACATCATTAGCCGATACCGTAGTAAATCCAGTCCAATTTATAGCAAAGGAAGAATTTGCTAATTGTCCTACTGTAGAAGGTGAACTGCCACCGGATGCGGTAAATGTTCCAAAATTAGTTAAATTAGAACGACTAATATCAACTGTCATGTTTCCAGAAACATCATTGAATATTTTCCAATTGGATATTGTTCCCGAAAAATCAATGCTAACATTACCTTTTGAACCAGTTGTTATAACAGAACCACCACCATCTATTAGGAAATTAATAGTTCTAATAGATGCCGTATTTGCTTGTGCATACGCGCTTGCAGTATAATTCGAATTAGCATATGATGTTCCTTGAAGTCCATCTAATAGATCGGCATCTAATCCAGAACTACTACCATCGACCGTTAATAGACCAGCTAATATACTAGAATTTGCAACTGCGCCAGTATCACCAGATACCGAAGTAACAGGAAAAGCAATTGCGGTATTAACTATTGAATTAACTCGACCATTTGCAGCGAGATTTACTTGCGTAATGTGAGTTGTATTTCCATATACTGTTGCGGTAGTTGTTATATTAGTAACATCAGTATTTGCTTTATCGAAAGCTGCCTGTGTATGTAACGTATTAGCATATTCCGATCCATTTTTACCATCAAGCAAATCAGCATCTAATCCAGAACCGCTACCATCGACTGTTAATAGACCAGCTAATATACTAGAATTGGCAACTGCACCAGTATCTCCTGCAACGGTGCTAACAGGAAAAGCAATGGCGGTATTTGTTATACTATTAATTCTACCATTTGCTGCCAAATTTATTTGTGTTGTATATGTAGTATTTCCATATACTGTTGCTGTAGTTGATATATTAGTAACATCAGTATTTGCTTTATCAAATGCTGCATTAGCCTGATTTCTTGCATATTGATCTAAATCATCAGCTATCACTGTAATTGATTCACCAGCAAATCCTATCAAGTGAACGAGATCATTTGCCGATGCTGCTGTCGTTAATACGACATTGGTATTAGAAGTTGCTGTGTATTCATTTGGATCTAATACTACACCATTCAACGTTACTAGAACATACGGTGACGTATATGTTACGGCAAATGTAGTTTGCGCTGCTGTTGCTGTGTATGTTTTAACATCAACCGCAGCAATTGTGCCGCCTGCTCCGCCAGCATTCGCAGTATATTGTTTAGTGCCGTCTGGCCATTGAATCCATGATCTAGTATGTAAAGCTTGTGCGCTGGTATTACCTGTTGCCAGATTTATCGATAAATTAGATGTTGCCCCAAAGACACCTGAATTATTGAATTGTATTTCACCATTAATACCTGCGGGTGTTCCTGAACCACCAAATTCTTGAATGGTTCCTGTATGATCTTTGTAGAATATTTTGCCATCATTAGTATTGATAGCAATTTCACCATTAGCCAATGATGTTGGAACATTCGCTGCAACCTGTGAGTATTTTAATTCAATTGTTGTATTTGACATTAAAAGGTGCTACCATCATCTCTCGGTTTAATTAACTTTTTTAACTTACTCGAAGGAACATTTGATTCCAGTATTTTTACATAATCTTTCAGTTCTGCGATCTCATTGAGATGGTCAGTGCATTCTATCGCATGTTTATCTTTAAACTGATTAAATTCACGTTCACATTTTGAATATTTTTGCATATAATCATTTAATGCTATTTGTATGCGATCTTTTTCTTTAAGTATATAATCAGTATCGATAATACGTTGTTTTAATTCATTAGTTCCAGCTAATTCTATTTGTTTTTCGTTGATTATGTTTTCTAATTCTTGAATCTTAGTTGTAGACTCATTTAATTTCGATGATAATTCATCTTTTTCTTGAATGAGTTTTTCCAACACTCTAATCTGCGTTTGGAACTGAAAATTTTGCTTAATTACTGCATCGAAATTTTCAACTAAAACTTGTGTGTATGTATTTTGATATTCTATATCCATATGTTAAAATGTACCACCTTGTAAATGTGCAAATGTCGGAATTCCTGATGTATTTATCTGTAGTACATGACCTTCTGTCGAAGATGCTACAGATGATAATGCCGCTGTTGAAGTTAGTCCAGCAATTACAACACCATTAGCAGTGAATGATCCAACACCAGTACCACCTCTTGTGACAGTAAGTGTTCCAGAGCCAATTTGTGTTGCACTAATATTGATTGTCGCACCTGTTGCTGCGGTCACTCTACCGAAACCGTCAACCGTAATTGACGTAATTGTATTAGAATTGGCTAATCCACCTGTTAAAGTATATGTAGAATTTGCTAATGATACTAGGGAAGTTCCATTGAAATGTACTAGATTGCCAGTTGTGAAAGATGATGCATTAGTACCACCATCTGCTATTGCTATGACGGATGATAGTCCAGATACAGTACCGCCGGTGAAATTTGCATCTAGTGTTGCTCTTGAGAATGCCGCAGCATTTACAGTATTACTAACAGCACTTGGTAATTCTGTACCACCAGTCATTAATTTGAATTTGCCCGAATCTGAGGCATCTCTAAAGAATGCTGTATATTTGGTACCAGCATTAACATACGTTCCGAATATACCAATATCTAATATATCTGCTGCATTGTTTGCTGCTAATTGAATCAGTGAATCATCTGTTTTGATATTGTCAACATCATGTGTTATCGTATTTCCGCTAACAACTAAATTACCAGTAATCGCTAAACTTCCATCAATCGTCTGATTTGTTCCGGTAGTTCTTATAACAGTGCCATCAACATCGAATCGAACATTGCTATTGGCGGAATATACTGCGGTTGTTATTCCATCACCACCAACAAATGTAATAGTATCTGTTGCAAGTGCGACAGAATCAGCGCCAGTATCACCAGCAATTTGAACGGTAGATGAACCCGCAGTTAATCCAACATTAGCTGCCGCGGTTATTCGACCTTTTGAATCTACTTGATAAACTGGAATAGTTGTACTGTCACCATACCACCCCGCAGCTACACCGGAATTACCTAATGTTAATGGAATATTAGCATTAGCTGATCCATCAACTGATACAATACCATTTGCATCACCCGATACTCCTATATTTCTAGCAGTTTGCCATTTAGTGGCAGTATTGGCATTTCCGAATAAATCAGCTTTTACTGCAGTTGCGCTAAACATACCAACAGTATCTCGTTTAACTATAGCTGACGCTGTATTAGCATCCGTGGCGGCATCCACTAATGTCGTATAATATTTTCCGCCTATTGTTAGCACATGATTTGTTGTGTTTCCAATAAAGAACTTATCAGATGTAAATGAATACGCTGCTTCACCAACATTCAATGTTGTTGGAGTCGCAGTTGCGGATGAATATTTTAATTGTATTGTAGTGTTTGCCATGTTTTTTCCCTATTTTTTAAAAAGTGCCGCCTTCTATAGATGCTATTCCAAGATTTGATAATTCGAGAGGTTTCATCTCATAACTATTAGTGTTTGAGTTATAGACTAATGTATATCCATTAGCAACATTTGCTGTGTTGACATCAGTTAAATCATTTAAAGTTACTGTGAGAGTAGGCGCAATCGATGGATCAACGATAGACATCCTAGTCTGCGTTGGTTGTCGAATAATAACCTGACCAATATTAGCCATGTGTCACACCAGGTAATACAATAGCAACACCTTCAATAACTCTAGTTATATTATTGGCAGGAGACGTAATGATTAAATCAAATTGTTGTCTACCCGCTTCTAAATTTGCAGTATTGGCCGAAGTTAAACTTAATGTTATCTCTCCAGTCGAAGCATCTGTAATGGAAACGTTAAATGATGAATACGTCTCGGAATAATATGATTGTCTTATCTGAGATTCCGCTGAATAGCCGGATAGATCAAGATAATCTCCTTGAGTATCTAATACATTCAATATAGTTGAAAAATCAGAATACTGTTCAATATAAATTTCCGTAAATGCTGCCATTTATTTCTCTCTAGGTTGGCCAAGTTAATATAGGTAACTCAGATTCAATCTCTTCATAAGTTAGTGGCATCTCTCTTATATTATTCTTTACATCTTCGAATATCTGATATATAATGTTCCATGTAGAATCTCGAACTTGTAATCCGTATGTACCTTCTACTTGAAATTTAGGATTACTAGAATTGGCATATGTGCATAAACTTAAAATATTATCGTAATATCTTGTTCTAGCAAAATCATCCAATCTTTTCTGTACTTCAATAGATATTTCTGTTATGATGATCGATATTATAGTATTCGATTCGGCTACAGATAAATTAACAATTGAATAAGATTGTTCCCACTGTTTTTTAGTAGTATTATATGTGGGATCGATTTCTACTACTTTATGTGTTAATTTATTATGTGTAGGAATACCCTTTGATACAATATTTATAATATTGTGATTTTCTAAAAAATCTGGTGTTAAAGATGCAGGAAAAGATGTTTGAGGATAATCCAGTTTAAGATTTTCTGGATTATACGGATATTCAATGATTTGATTGTTTATTATTTTAGCGTACATGATTGATTCTATGAGGTTGGTTTAATTGCCAGCATGATGCCACAAACATTGGAGGATGAACCTAACGTTGCTGATCTGGCACTAGATGCGCCATATCCTACAAGTTGATCGAAAATTGCATATGACGGATCAGTTGTATCATTTTCAGTAACTATTGTTGACATGTCTGTTGGAGCTAGAATTGTAACTGATCCTGAACTTCTAGCAAAACATGCAATTAATCTCGAATAATTTTCGGCAATATTGATAGATGCAATTGACACAGGATCAGTACCGGAAGCAAAACTTCCAATCGTATCATAGGTTGCATTTCTATATACCAAAATAGTTCCGCTTGGTTGATTGGTCGTAGTTCCTGTTGTGAATGTATAACTACTTGCTTCCGATGCTGTTGCTATTTTATACGCAACTCTTAAAGATGGTCGACTGCCGAGATCACCAATTTCTGTCCATCCAGTATCTCCAGTCCAAGTTTCACTTGTTGAAGTCACAACAAATGCTATCAATAAATCATTCTCAATAGTGCCTGTTGGCTTATTGATTGTTAATTGTGTTATCCCAGATGATGTGTTTTGATTACTAGCACTATTTACAAATGTTATTTCAGGTGGGGTATAAGATGCGGGTACTATAAAAAATAATATGCCGTATGTACCAGTATCAACGGGAGTTGTAGATGTTGTTTTAGTTCCAGTTAAACCGGCATCAACTGTTTGAGAGCAAATCTTATATGATGGTCGATTTGCATCAGAATCACTAACGACGCTAGACATTCCTGACGGAGTTCCAAGTGTTGTACTTGCATTATCATTATGAATCGATGCTAATAATATACATTTATCGGTTGGAATCTTAATCTCTGGTAGAATTGCATTTGCTGCGGGTGCCGAAAATGCTCCATGTAATCCTATTTTGGCATTTCTATATGTCAAAATAGCACCAGAACTGATTCTCGACTCATTAGTAAATGTGTAATTAGACCCTTCGGCAGCCGCAATTTTCCAGAATATCGTCGAGCAACGGTTAAGTGAAGAATCTAAGTCAGTGCCAACTAATTTTGTCCATCCTGCGGGTGCTGTAAATTGACTTGTTGTACTAAATCTTTCATTATAGCAAAATGCTAACATCAAATCGCCATCAAGTGTCCCTGTTGGCTTATTGATCACCAATGTTGTACTAGCAGATGGATTTTGAGTTTGGGAGCTTCCAACAAACTCAATGTCTTGACTAACACCGCGTCTAAGTTTTCGGCTTATACAACTCATATTGCAACATCCCCAACTCTCGCACCGTACACCCAATTATTAGCCTTCCATAATTCTATTACAGTATATCCAGATGTTGCCAGCGCAGGCGCCGCTGCGCCCACCCATTGAACATTTATAGTAGACCATGTTATTGTATTGGCCGTACCATCTGCTACCATCAATGTTATTGCTTGTCCATTTGAAAATGAATTGGCGTATGGCGTTCTATTTGCGCCTAGTGTCCAAACTTGAATAGTTCCATTAGCGGGATTTATATCCACATTTGATGCATCGGAAATGGTAAATACTGTTTCAGTAATTGCTTTAACATTACTAATATTTCTATTAGAATCTACTAATACTGTACCATTAATATTAATAATATCCGTATTTGCAATATTTGATCGTATTGTGCCGGTAGATGGCTGAAATGTTATTCTAGTATTCGATACTTTAACATTAGTTAATAAACCGCTAGAATTTGCAGTAAGTACGATATTATATTGATTTGAATCACTTGTTGTATTTGTAATAACTGCTAGATTAGCGGTATTCGCAAGTGCTAATAATGTATTGACAGTATCATATGCGCTATTAGCATGAATATATGTGGTATTAGCTTTATCGTATGCGCTATTAGCATGTCGATGGGCATCATTTGCTGTCGTATATGCGCTATTAGCATGAATATATGCGGTATTGGCTTTATCATGTGCGCTATTAGCATGAATATATGCGGTATTGGCTTTATCATGTGCGCTATTAGCATGAATATATGCGGTATTGGCTTTATCATGTGCGCTATTAGCATGTGTATATGAATTAGTTGCTGTTGCAAATGCTAAATTAGCTGTATTATTTGCAGTATTGGCTATTATTTCAACAGTATTTGCAGTATCATATGCAACTTGAACAAAGGCATTTATGGAATTATATACTGTTACAGTATTCGAATATACATTTAACGTTTCACCATATTTTATAACAACGTTAGTATGATTATTCACCACATTTGAATGGAGAGTTACTGTATTAGAGTAAACATTTACTGTATTTGAATATACATTAACGGTATCAGTATATACATTAACTGTACTGTTAGCATAATAGAATACTAGATTAATATTTGGTTCTAGTGTATTCCATTGTGTAATAGTCGCTTGTGTTGCTGTTACCCATTCCCCAAATGTATTTGCTAATTCTATCTGTTTAATGGGCATTTTCTGACCTTATAGATGCCATATCTTGAATCAGTTTTTTAATACAAGCCATATCATTTTCTAATTTCTCTAATCTCAATTTAGATTCCTCTTTATCGCTCATATCTTTTAATATTCTAGCTCTTTTCGAATTGAAATCATTCAACTCTTTAGGATTTGTGCGAATTATTGCATTGCTTTTCATATCTCTAGCAAAGTTTAAATCGTCTTTAATTGGTATTTGTCGCATTATAGAAGCTCCGATAGTGCAATTGCGCGAAAATTCTTCACTCTTGGCACTTTGTTGGAATTAGTTGACCTGAATACAAGTTTTATAGCAAAATACTTAAAGTTGGTGAAACCATCATAATTAATATAATTATCTGCAATATTATTTGATCCTGGAGCATACATATAATTCTTATACTCATTTTTATTCTCAGAATAACTATTCAATCCACCAATCAATGTCATCAGTGTCCAGCGTTTATTTGTTAAACTATCTGCATCATCTTGTGACAGGACCTTATAGTAAACATCGATCTCAGTATTTCTTGGTTTATGTGCGGAGAATAATACTCTAATATCTCCACCATCAAAACCATCTGCCAAAGTTATTTTTCTAGTTATATATTTAGCGTCACCTACTCCGCCGAATGGTTGATCTTCACCTATGATAACAGCTTCGGCTAATATTGTGGCATTTGAATCTGTAATCGTAATGGTGGGTGAACCAGTATAACCGGAACCAGTATTTGTTATATAAATATCATCAATTTGTCCAGATACAACGTTTGCTGTAGCAGTTGCGCCAGTACCACCACCCCCAGATATTGCTACTGATACCGTCATTACATTATGATCTTGACCTGGATTTGTTATGAAAATATCACTATTAGAAATTGCATTATTGTCTATGATATTTTCAATTGTGACCATATTAATTTTAGAAATATCAAGAGATGGTGCAATATCAGGATTTATTGTTTTAAGCGTAGCTTCAAGAATAAATGACTGATTATTGCTAGTAATTATTCTTGGACCAAAATCATCATAGAATTCAATATTGGTATCCGTTTCTATATTTCTAAAAATATCTTGTGTTCCATCATAATATGTTGTTCTTATTTTATAAGAAGCATTCGCATTTACATAGGCATTTTCTTCTGTTGTAATATATAATGCATTAACATTCACATTGGATGAAGGCGCTGTTGCATCATATAATTCAATACCTTGTAAACCATAATTTGATAAATCTTGTGGACGCGCTCTTAATCGCATTTTAAATACCGCAGGAATAACATCATATGTTGCTTTTGTTAATTCAAATGCAATATCTTCATTTGGAAATGGTTCCCAAACAGATGAATTCTGAATCTTGAATAGTGTGCCAACATATGGTTGCGCAGTAATCAATCTATTTGTTCCTAATATCTTATCGCCTAACCGCGCCATATATAATTCATATTCACCTGATGCCGATGTTATAGCAAGCGCATAAGATTTACCTGGATCTAAAAATATAGGTTGACTAAAAGTTGCCTCGGTGTAATATGGTGCAGAATTGGCTAATGACATATATCCTGCTGTTGCACTTGTATTAGCACTAACGCCTGGCTCATAAAATGGATTAAACTCAAATTCACCCATTTGTGATATTGTAGTATTTGATATTACAGTAATATCACTAGGATTCAAATATATGGATGCGCCTGGTAATATAGAATCGATCATACCTGATGAAAATGGAATTCCATCTGGTGTAGTCTGTCTAATTTGTATATTTACAGGAAGAGAATCATCTATTGCGGCAAATAATAATTTAACAGATGTTATAGATAATCCCTGAGGATGAATATTTTCATCCACTATAAATGTCTGCGCGAATGGTCCTGCTGAATTTGCTTTAGGGGCTGGCGGATATACTGATTCTGTATTAGCAGTTACAAATTTCAATCGATTTTTATTATATCGATTAATTGTTAGTCCCAATTCATCATCGTTTTCTACGATAGATGGTGACATCAACAAACCAGGAAATGTTCCTCTACCATCGGTATAACAATCACCAATAGTTATCATAGAACGATCTTCATCTCGAACATTTCGCGTTCTTCCACGATTATCGGTATAAGTATTATACATACCACCCGGAAGAGGATTGAATGTTCCTGATATAGTTATTGTTCTGGTTTGAACATTATATGATGCAACATTATATTTTTTACCAGCACCGTCACCTGATACTACAGTGATAGTATTATTCGTAAAGGAAACATTAGAATTGGCAAATTTACCCGTTACTTGTACAGTATTTGCGGTAACAACATTGCACATAGAAAATCCTGGATAATATGCAATGATTTTATTGTTAGCCGAACAATTCTTTTTATTCCACCATTTACCAAAGTGGCCTGATCTGATATATGTATCATCGCCTGGTATCAATACTCTTTCAGTATCTTTATTGTTGTAAAGAGCATCTTCGCCAGATTCCGTAACATAAACATGGATATTTGCGACGTTAGATGATACTCTTTCAATATAATCAATCGTGCCTCTCGCAATTACTTTACCACTACTTTCAATTCTAACTTTGAAAATTTCACCGTTTCTAAAATCATGTGTCCAATGTTTCAGCCAATGGGCACTATTAGGAATTTCATCATGTTCAATTTGAATGACATCTGGTTTAAGAACAAAATTAGATACGTTAACATCATTCAAATATGTTGTTACTAGACGATTTGGTTTTAAACCTTTCGCTCTAAAATAAATATTCTTTCTGCGGCGTCTTAAATTCACTGATTTCAACATAGTTGTCAATGAATCAAGATTAGATACTAAATCGGATGGTTTTGATGCGCCGTTTAATACTTCCGCTGTTAAAGAATTGATAAAATCATCGAAATTGGAATCATATAATCCTTCTTTCGTTAACTTCGTAATTTCTTTTTCGAGTTTTTTTGCTGTATGTGGACTATCAGCTTTTATTCGATTGTACCACCAACCCCATTCTCTTCTATAGCATTCGAATTCTTCTTTTTTTATTGAATTGAGATTACTTCTGGATCGCAAATCTCTAAAATTTTGAGAACAATATGCCCAAGAATCATTTATACCATTAGTATTATCGATTATTTCCGGCGGTTGTTCCAAATCAGGATATTCTGGATCAATCTCTTCCGCTTCTGCTGTACCGTAATTAACATCTAAACTGAATGGATTTATATTATTAGTGAAAGATACTAATGGCTGTTGAATAAAGGTATTAGCAGTAAAAGCCGGAGTGACAATTTTAGATGTTGCATTGAACGTAGTATTCAATTCACCTTCAGTATTATAATCAACCTCATAATCCTCTAGGACAAATCTAAATTGTTTGGTTCTGATCGATGGACGCACTTCGCCATTTTGAATATCAATAGCAGCATTATAATCCTCAGAAGAAACATCTGCTATTTTATATCCGGTGAAAGGATCAACTACGACACCTGTTTTGACCCGAGGTAATCCAGTAGAATCGTCTAAAAATTGTTCTTGAATTGCTTCTTTTTCTAAGAAATTTAAGGTTGAATAATATTCGATATTCTGTATTCGTTGTTCCAGTTCACCTATATCGCGCATAGTATAGCGCCGATTCTGAACAAATCTTGCTTTTATTTGTTCAGTCTCACCCGTATACGCTGGCAATATTAAAGTATAAATTGTCATTGCGTCATCTCTATCCTTTGGAGGAATAGGAGTTAGCGATGATGCACCATTAATAATATCAAATGTCTTATTCTTAGTGACTACTAATTTATCTATTCTAGGCAAATAATATGCATAGTTAAATTGTGCCGATGTTCCCGATATTCCAAGATAAATCTCATTATACTTGCCGCGTAAACCATTTAGCCCAGATTGCTTGGATAGTCTAAAATCAAAACAATCTCTTAATTTATATGATTCACCTGAATTAGGGGAAACGTATGTTGGAATATCAGCATAAGCATCATTTTCATACGAATCTACTGAAAAATAACCATAACCCTCATGTTTATAATAATCAGCAAATATTGCGACATTACCGGATGGCGCCGTTTCGCCAGCAATCAAACTGATAGACGCATGTTCGTATGAATTATCTCTCTGACCATTATCTAAACGATAACTTGCAGTAATATCGGCAGCATATGCTAAATTAGCTGTAGTAGCGGTATTTGCACCAAAATCCTTAACAGCGACTAATGTTATAATATCAGATACATATAGCGATTGAGGTTCATTAGGAGTTTTTAAAGTGGTTATATTATTGCTAGATAATAATAGTTGAACACCTGGTTGATCTACTTGATCAGTAAATAATACTGAGGCATTACCAGCAACAATTACTTCACCGCCTGTTGTAGTAACAATGGATGAATTAGCTGATTTTTTTAGTTTTCTACGTCTAATATTAGCTGGCTGAGTAGTTGGTATGTCAATTTTCATATAGACATCTGCGACGGCTGCGCCTGCACCAGGAACTGTTACCGTTATCGTAGTACCATCGGATGCAACTGTATTAGAAGGATCTAAAAAATTTATTACAGTATTATTTGCTAATCCATTTGGAGTGCCGCCGCGCAATACTACTAGAAAATTATCAACTGCATCTGAACCACTAATTGGCGAACCAGTAACTATTGATTGTATTCCAGTATCGGTTGAAAATGTTAGTACATTCGCAGAAAATGTGCCAGAATATAATTGTCTAGCATAATATTCAATACCAGAAATAGAATTTTCTTTAATAGCGAAGTGTGGCAATTTCCATATCAATGAATTGAAATTAGTCTCAGTTAAATATGCGCCTTCATAATCATCAACCAAAATTGAATATTTGCTATCATCAGAAATATTAATTTTTGTATGAATCGTCGTTCCTGTATTTGCAACAAATGATTCAGCATCTCTAAATTGAAAATCTAATGAGTATACAAACGAAGTATTCGGAGTGTTTGCCCAAGTCGAATCTCCAATACTAGCTGTTCTATTAACACCATTATAAGAATCAATAATTTTAGTATCTATTTCTCCATAATTTGTTTCTGCTATAAAGGCAAATGAATTCAATGTTAAACTGGATTGTGTATTTGCTGAAAGTGTAACTAAATTTGTTGAAGTATTAATTGAAGAAATATAGGACGCAACATTTATTCCTGGACCAAATACTCTATTACCAACTGCTATATTTTTAGAGGAAACACCACTTACATGCATAATGGTATTACTAAAAGAGTTTGCATTATATTCATTCGCAGTTGCCAATAATCGAATCTTGGCACCGCGATAACTATCATTAGCAGTTGATGCTAATTGATCCAATATGATTGTGTTAGCGGTGCCACCTGATGCCCGACCAATTTTTGATCCTATTGTTGAATCGAATACATACGCTCTAAACACACCATTTGCGATACTCGTTGTGTTTGCGCCATACTGATAATCTAATGCTCTAATACGAATAGTGCCAATATCGGTGGCCATTATCGTATCGGTGTTGGTTGTGGCGATACTTGCCGCTGGCACACAATGAACATTCAATGTTGTGAAATCTTGAAAATTTATTGGTCCACTTAAATTAGTAACATCAATATAATTTTGATAATTGAATGTTTGATTGTGATTGGTTACATTTGCAGAATCTTGCGCTCTTTTTGACACTATTGTTGTTGGTGCAATAGTTTCAAATTCATATCCTCTTACATACGCTTTGCCTGGACTAACAATTAAATTGTAACTATTAGCGAATCCATTTCCATTATTTGATACAACATCATCCGTCATTGTTACAGTAAATGGTCTAACAGTATAATTTCCAGATTCATCAAATGTTCTACGAGCCAGCGTATCTTCCAACATTGCATATTGAGGATAAACTAATCGTTGTTTTACAGTGCCATTTTCTATTCTAACTAAATCAATAAATGCTGTATCATCGGTTGACGTTAAAGATCGTTTAGCCAATGTTAATTCTATTTTATATCTAGTTGCGCCTGGTGCTTGATAATTGGATGCCTCTAATGCTGGATCCAATAAACTAGAATCTGAATTTTCATCGACAATACTCTCAATTAATTCCAATCCTATTCTATACGAAGGCGTTGTGCCATAGGCATCTAATATTATTGTTTGATCTAATACTTTCACGAAAAAATCATCATAGAAAAAAACACCTTCACCAATACTCACAATAGAACTTGCACCTGTTGCTGAAGAGGTTACAGTTGTTGCGAAATATTCACCACTTTCATCTTGAATATCAGTAGAATTACCAAATGTTCCACTAGAAAAATATTTGATAACTAATGTATTGTCTGTCGAATCCGTAGATTCCTGTACGGCTACAACTAATGCTCTAATACTACCGGTAGCAGAATCAACAATATATTTATTTAAAAAATTCTCAACATCTATTGTTGAACCATTTAAATCTGTTAAATTGACTTTTAGATAAAAAACATCCGTATTCTCGTATAGTGTCTGTCCACCTAGAACCATACTACCATTTTTGAATATATGTTTACCAAATCGACTAATCTGGTTTTGAAGTATTGATTGTAGCTGAGTTAGTTCCCTAGCTTGAACTGCGTAGCCTGGTCTAAACAATATTTTTACAAATTGTTTATCCTCATCAAAATCATCATAATATGGATTATTGACTAGGGAATCTTTAATTGACATTTTTAACCTTTAAAAATTAATTACTATTTTTATATTTTCTGATTGACCATCATATCTATCCACTTTTGATGCATTTTTAACGAATAAAATTTCACCGGAATATGGCTCAAAAAATGGATAATCAACACCTGATACAATTCTGGAAGTAATATTTCCTTTAAGTAAAGAACCTATTGCTATTGTTCCTTTTGTATTTATCAATCTAACTGTGTTGGTATCCGAATTCTGAGCATGAATAACACCTGAAAAAGTCGAATCTGTATTAGAAGTGCCTTGATATACAAATTCGTTTAAATCATAATTAGTTCCTGGCAACAATGTTAAATCGAGAGTCTGAGAAATAACGGTGTTCGCATTTGTTGTGGATAGTCTTGCATTTTCTCCATATCGATGCGCATTAGATAATATTCCATGTTGTCTAAATGACGTATCGATTGATATGATACCATTCTCAGATGCATCGATCTCTCCAAACTTTGCGACAATCATTACATTATTTGCGCCCAATTCTCTGGCTGGATTATAACCATGCCCATATTTTGGACTCAATATAACTCTTGCAGTCGCATTTGTTCCTGTGCCATATATTATGGCATTAGCTGTTGAATATCCCGTACCTATCGAGGTTACATCTATTTTTGTTATAGTTGTATTTGTTATTTTTATTTCAGTTGTTGTGTCATCGTTACCATCACCTTGAATATCGACTCTAGTTTTTAATGATATTTCGCCTGAGCCAGCGGATATTGTGGGGGTTGATAGAGTGATTTTTTTAAATATCGTATCTAAATTAGTTATATATGTACCTGTTATAATACCATTTCCCGTAACAAACATATTATTAGAAATATTGGCAGTATTGGCGACAGATATGATATTGGTTCCACTCAAATATGATGTAACAGCGACATTGGAGTCAATATAACCTGAACCAGAATTGGTAACAATAATACTAGCAATCGCTCCTTCAACGAAATTTGAAGCATTCAATCCGTAGTCCAGCGCATCTGAAAGATATGGTACTGGAATCCAATCGTCTGTTAGAAATTTATTAGATTGTTTTACATTGAATAGATATTTCCAAGTATATCCATTTTGACCATTTTCCGTTGTCGTAATAAATCCATTGGATGTTGTGAAATCACCGGTTGGTTCTACTATTGATCCTTGTGTATTTGATGCATTATTTGATAGACATTTATAGACGTTGAAATCTGATGTTATAACATACATTGGTTCCAAGTTCAGTGTAGTATTGGCGCTTAATAATGTCGTTGAATCGACAATATCATCATATTGTCTATATTTTGTATTCGCAGTCCAATTTTTTCTAGGAATAACTAATGATACATCGTTTCCCGTTATTCTTTTAGCTGCAAACATCGAATCCCAAATGGTTTTCTCAGTTGCAATGGAATCAACAACATCTGGTATTGTTGTATCAGAATTGGCATATTGATTAGAATTGCCGATAAACACATATTTTGTTTGATCGTGATCTTCCGCTGAAAAATCTTCAACAAATCGTCTAGCGGTATCGTAGGAAAGTGATAGTGATGTGTATGTATTAGCCATCTGATATTTATGATATTATAGTTAAAGTCTGGGCATTTGCTGTAAATGAATACGCACTTGTGACGGTTAACATAGTATTGCTTAAAATTGTATTGACAGTTTTTATTGAATTATTTATTGATATATTTGCGCCCGGAACTAATATTCCATTTGTATTGGATAATACAAATTTCGTATTTGTTCCAATAACATAGATTGAACTATTTGTATTGACTGTTCCCGAAATATCTCTAGTATTCAATATATTGGTTATTGATCCTGTTTCAGAATTAATCGTATCCTTTATATTATATTCACAATAATCTATCATGCCTACTGGATGCATGATGTCATGGAGTAGTTTCTTGTATTTTTTGAATTCAACCTGGGATGAAATTAGATATGAATAATTGATATAATAATCTCTACCTTGAATTCTTGCTTCATCTGATGATAAAATACCATCTGCTGAAGTCCATCTTCCAGGTAATATTTGAATACTATCTTGAATTATCGCATTCGCTGTCGCCAATCCATTACCTTTGCCGCTTAGATCAATTCTAGGAGATGCTACATATCCAGCACCGGATTCCAATATTCTTATGGATTTAATCTGTCCAGCATATACAATATTACCATCGGCGTCCCTAGGTAGCACTCCCTGAATAGATTCTCCTTCACCCATAATAGTCGTTACTACTAAATTTGCACCAGTGCCGTTAGCTGTTGATATAGTTATAATAGGCAATAGTTCATTTTGATAGCCTTGACCACCATTATTAATAGTAACTGCTGTGATTGCGCCATTAGCTGCAACATTTGAGATATGGGCATTGGCATTCCGCCCACTATAATCACCGGATAAATTATTGAATTGTAGATATTCTCCGATTGTGTAATTTATACCAGCATTTGCAATATTGATTTTTCCCAAAATACCAATATCATTTAATCTAATATTGCCTGCGATATGTGTTGGCTCAACGTAAATCACTTCATCCGATGATATAGTGGAGATCATTACATTTGCTGCGGTGATTGGTCCAAGATCGGTTATGACTACCGAACTTAGCGCATTGATAATAGAAGTATTGGTATTTTCTGTTCCAACAACTGGAAATCCATAATTTGTATTACTCAATACAATATTTTGATAATCTGATATTATATCAGTATATATTGTTACAGTATTCAATGTATTTCTACCAGTTGAATCTACTGATATCACATCACCTTCAAATGCAGTATTCGATATTCCAACTGCCTTAACATTATCACCAACCTTAAAACCTGCACCACCATTTAAAACTATGACATCTTCAATAGTTCCAGATTCAACATCATTGATTATAGCAACTGCGGGTGTCGGGGCAGAATCTAAGAATGTGACATAATCTCCAACATTGTAACTAGCACCAGGATTGACAATATCTATTCTATCTAACTGAGATAGTGTCGAAAGTCTTATATTAATCAATACATCATTTGATATAATATCGCAAGTCAATGTTTCGCCATTTAGAAATGATCCAACTATTGTTTTATTGTCAATGTATATCTGATAATAATATTCGCTAGAAATATTTCTAATGTTTATCTTTTCAATAACAGCGGACGCATTAGATGATTCGCCTATTATTTTTCTATTTGCCAACAATGATACGTCAAAATTTGTATATAAAATCTTTACTATTGCATTATTGGTTGGAGCGGAATCGAATATTATCTTTTTAAGTTCTTTCTTGACAAAATATCCGGTAACTTGTAATATATCATCAATATATACAGTGTATTCATTAGCTGAAATTTCCTGTGGTAATAGAAATTCAGTCGTTGTTCCATCACCTGTATAATATGATTGAATTGTTGGATCAATTCGAAGAATTTTTTCAACTTTCCATTTACCATCTGAACATTTAAGGATACTATCTTTAGGTGTTTTGATTGCAATCTCTTCACCGAAAAGCATTCTAAAAAGTAATCTAAAAGACTTCTCTGAACCTTTAGAATTGTATAATGGAAAAAGATGTTTTAATAGAAAGTCCTTAGTTAATACTGTATCGGCTGGAATCAAAGGTGCGAACATTGCCATAAATCGATCTTCAAAATCATCCAATGACCTATCTATATCCGATATATATTTGAACTTTTTTAATTGAGTAGTTACATCGTTTAGTTGCGAATCACCATCCGTAAATTGCTCATTTTCAAGAAATTCATAATACGCTTCTAAAAAAGATATGAATTTAGGATGATCCTCTCTAATGAACTGAGGAACTTGTTTATCTACAATGAAAGATGTTTTAAAATCAGTCATATTAAACTTGAGTTAAATTCACTTCTATTGTACTTGGGTCTGTTGGATCCATATATAATATGGTATTCTTGTAGCTTTCCAATAAGCCAAGTTGCGATTCTATTGTTATTTTTATTGTTTCGGAGTTCTCAACTGTTGATAATATTTTTAAATCCGATAACTTGATTTCACCCGTATGATAATTAATAGTACCCGCAGATGAATTTACAATTTTTCTTTCAGCATTTGCATCAAAATAAACTGTGCGAAGTTCACCAATCTTAGCATCAACTATCACCGCACCAGATGCGCCAGTACCACCGCCACCAGTAATAGTCACAACTGCTTTCGAGTAGTCAAATCCTCTTTTAGTAATTTCAAATGATTCTATTTTTCCATTGACAATTTTTGCGATTGCTTCTGCACCATACCCATCACCTGTTATCGTAACTGTTGGCGCACTTGTATAATTGTATCCTGGTGTCACAACATTGATCGCACTAATGCCCGTATCAGAATTTGGTATTTCTTCCAGTGCAACTAATCTGGTTGTATTATTAATATCCTTCATATAAAATTCACTAGATGTCAATTTATTGCCCGAAGTACCTTTTCTCAAAGGTACATTGAACTTAATATTATAGGTATATGATGTATTGAGTATTGGAGTAAATTTCTTTTGTAATTTTAATGTGACATCATTTCCGATGATAGAATTATCGGCAGAATCTATCTCATCTTGTAAACGCGATACTATAAGAATACCTGAAAATTTGTTTAGATTATTTTCATTATATGTCAAAATTTTATCACGAATTGCATTTTTAATTTGTTGATTCGATAAAGTGGTTTTATTTTTATTATATTTTGCATCAACATGAATCAACACATATAGATATTCTGGATCAACAATTTCAGTTGATATTGAAATCATTGTTTTTGGTTGTAGAATATTATCAATAATTGATTGTTTTTCTGTTTCAGATAAATAATAATTATTCTTAGGTTTTATTGAAACAAATACTTTACCATAAACAGGTGGTGTTTCTTCTGCGCCACTCCATATAGATAATGATTGGATAGAAGGATATTTGTTTTGTAGATAAATTTCATAATCTTTTATTGTTACCAATCTATTCTGAGTGGAATATTGTGCAACTGCCGAATATTTTATACTATCAACCGACTGACGTTGACTACCTCCAGTTGAATTGGATATTGTGGTGATATTAAAATCCGTATATGATCCAACAGATGCCGTTGCGACAAAATTTGATAAATTATCCGCAGTTTCACCATTAGTTACTAGATAACTGACCGTTATAATACTGCCATCTATTAATTCTTTGCCTATTATTCCATCACCGAAATATATTTGAAATTTACCACCGATTGATTCTTGTAGAAAATATATTTGACTTGTATCATCAATATCTAAAATATCTGATGCTAGAGTATATACTGCAATATCGGTGTTTGCATCACTCGTTCGAACTTGTACTATAATCGATTCGGTGTCAATATTTGAATCAGCTAAACTAAAAGTTTTCTTTGGATTTGTTGTTGCATTATACGTGAAATCATATGTTATTAATGAACCCTCATATATTTCAAGATTTTCAAAATAAAATTTTCCATTAGCAGCACTAGCTGATTGCTCTTCTAATAGTACAAATTGATGCGATTGATTGTCCAATATCTCAGCTCTAAAGGTGAAACCTCTAGGAAGAGTTATGATAGAATCGTTATTTTTAACATTCGCATATAAATCAACAATCGCTTTAGATGCATGAATTGAATATGGAGTATATCCTAGCATTTTGGCATGTGATACTACAGAATCTCTCAATACCGCGGTATCTAGGAATGCCTCATTTACTGCCATATTGAGATAGTATGCATTATAATGAGTATTCAATGCTAGAATTTCTAATAGAATATTTAAACCACTACCTTCAAAATTATAATCTGAAAATTGACTTTGACTTTGTAGAAAAGTTTTTAGATTTTCTTTGATTGTGTCAAAATCTAATTGTGTTATTATTGTTCTATTTGATGGCATATTATCGAATTCTTGATAGTGTTACATTGACGATCACTGGATCGGATCGATTCAATATGAAAAACTCTAAGGTTACCTGAAATGCATTATTATCAGGATCGGCATTTACTGTGATATTCTTAACACTAACTCTAGGTTCATAGTTAGTTATTGTTTGTCTAATCTCTCGTTCTAATGCTGTTGCTGTGATATTATCTAAAGGTTCAAATAATAATCTTCTAACATTAGAACCTTTATCAGGTTGAAAAGGAGATTCATAATGATTCAACATAATTAAATTCTTTACAGCATAAATCACTGCCATATCACCAACATGCTTATTGATATCTTTTCTAATTGGATGAATATTGAAATTCAGATCCAAGTCTCGATATTCTCTAGCTGTAATTGATGATAATTGATTGGCCATTATTGAATAATTATTGAATATTTATCTATTTATGATAGTTAAATATGCGCGAATGAAATATGTTTAAAATAATTCTTGACAGTAAGAAATTTTTAATGTAAAATGATTACATAGTGAAGATTAATTGATAAGGAATTAAATTATGTATGATTTTCTGTATCAAATTGGCGATAAAGTCAAATTCAAAAGATTTGAGTACGATGCCGACGGTTCTTGTACAAAAGAAATTATAGAAACGGGATATATTTCACATATCGGAATACTAGAACATACGCCTTCACGCGGACGATCCGGATACAAGATAGAATATAAAATACGTGTATCTTGGAGTTGTTGGGGTAGTTGGCATCTAGTAGCAGAAAAAAATATTTTAGAAAAATGTGGAGAATATGAAAAGAAATTTAATTATTTAACTAAAATTTAAGTCTCATCATTTAATCTAGTCAATAATTTATCGGTGCCTAGATAATTTTGCAATAAGAAATTCTCAGTTTCACCGAGTCTTGTATATTTTTTAATTTCATTATATTGATCCAATATTATCCTAGAATTAGCGTAAAAATTTTCATCATGAGTGCGTCTAGTATCAACAAATGTTACGATATTATTCATACTATCGGATATAGTATTTCTAACAGTCGTTGATACATTAGATTCCATTTGATATGTTAGATAATTATAAGATACACTATTATTGATTATTCCGGGATAATCCGTTATTTCATCCAATAATACTTGTAATTCCGGTTCCACCAATATGCTAGTAAATGATCCTAATATAGTAGCGCCATTTGCATATTGGTCTGCTTGATACGTCATAAATGCGATAGTTTTGCCAATGCCAACTGCTGTTTCATAATGTGGTAATTCTGCCGTATTGGCTTCAATTTCATTTATTCCAGATATTCTTTGAGTATGTTGATAAAAATTACTGACAGCATTGATAGCAACATTGGCTGAAGTTGATATTTGATGTATATTGGGAACATTGCTTGATGATGTGTAAATAGATGTGACGATATCCAATATGGAATTAGTAACATTTCCTACTGGATTTTTCATATAACCGGATACATTAGCATCTTTAATATCATTATAACCCCATTCAGGAATTAATAATGATAACGTGTTCATCATTTTAGTTGTATCATTTGAAAATTCGATGATTACGTTTGCATTTGCTGGCGCAAATGAGTAATTCAATAAGCCGAAAAGAGTGTTTGCCATTAAACGAATTTACCTTTAGGTGGTGATGTTGGACCAACTTTTGTTTTATGGATATGAGTATTGTATATCTTGGAATTAATGATATCATGCATTAAAACAGCATTCATGATACCAAAATTGGCGAGTGGTGCATTTACTTCTTCTATCGCATTCACTTGACCTGGTATCGCAACTGGTATACCAACGGATACACCCCCTAACATAGTAACAAATCCTAATGGACCTGCTGTTATTCCTAATCCCGCATCTACACTATACTTAGCAGTTACCATGTCGGCGACAATTCCACCTTCTACCATAAAATCACCTGCGACTGATATATCTTGACCTGACAACAATGTCAATGATCCTGTTCCTATTCCAGCAACATCAGATAATGATCCACCTGCACCAATTTGCATATCACTTTCTGATAGAATATTACAATCTCCTTTTACAGCATGATTAAAATCCCCATCTACAACTAAATCATAGTTGCCCTTAATCTTTTCTGTTTTATTGCCTTCAACTGTTATTACAGAATCGCCTTTAATTATTACGCTACAATGACCTCTAACTTCAATATTTTTATCGCATATTGTTATCTCGTATCCGTCACCATAAACTTTGTGAACTTCATCACCATTAGGATGCATTTCAATGAATGTTCCCATTCTATGTTGTAATCGAATTCTTTCTCTATTGGGCGTATCATCCAATTCAAATAAATGTCCCGATTCGGTTTGTTGAACATTATTAAATGGATATTCTGGTTGAGTTTCTTCATTGGCCGCCGATCCTGGTTCAACCCATCCTGATCCTAAATCTCTATCTGTTATTTTAGATTGCCATTTTCGTTTACCGTCAATATATTCTGTCATTATGGTCCAGTATATGTAGTAGAATTGAAATAGAAATTAGATTTTGTTTCATCAACACTCATATAATTTGTATCCAAGTATGTTTGAAATCCAATCGAACCTGCCGGAAAATCTGATATAATAGTAGGATTTACAATTGAATTAAATGTTTGAGTTGATACATTTGCTAGATCGGTTGGAAATTGATTGGAGATTGATTGAAGAGTTCCCGATTTATTGCCCAATAGTGTATTATATACAGTATCAACAGTTCCTGAAATAGCACTTGTAGTATCCATCGAATTAGTATATGCTAATAGATTGCCAATAGTACCTATACTATTAGTGAAATTAGCATTTTGTAAATTATTATTTAATGTGGTTGATATACCATTAGTTAATCCTATGATACTACCAACACCAATTATAGTAGTCTGATCTAATCCACTAGAATTCAACAATGGTGTAATAGTTGATCCTATTGATGCTGTTAGTTTACTAAAACATTCGCCAATAAATTTCAATAATTTGGCAGGCAAACTGAGAATATAACCAATCATATTGGATATTTTTTGGATACCTGATTTTATCATACTAGAATACTTCTTCATTCTTTTCACCATATTCAATAATTTCTTAACTTCTGCTGTCAATGCTTTGGCTAAATTAATAATTGTTCTAGCAACTCCACTAGGATCTAAACCTAGCGCCGCTATAATATCCCTGATAAACGATCTAATAGATTCTATAATAGTGCTAAAAGCTGTGCCTATACCAGCTATTGACGAACTAACACTTGTTGTTGTATCACAAACTTGAGATCGTTCTTGATTGCTCTTATCAACTAAAGTATTTTCAATAATACCTCGGGATAGTCTTGGAGTTGTTGGAGCATTCGCTTCTGTTATAATAACATTAGCAGGTGGTCTAGGAACATCTGTAAAAGTTAATGTTGTAGATTCTTTACTTTCTATGCCGGAATATGTTCCGATGACAACTGGAATTTGAGCGGATCTTCCGTCTTGAAAGAATCCAAATATCCAATCACCTTCTTTAGGACCAGATATTACTTTTGTGCCATTAGTAGAAGTTACTAATTGTGCCCATGGTAATTTATCGGTTGGTACCAATGTCTTATCAGGTTTACCAGAATCATCGAATGGATGCAATCCAAATATTCTAGCTCGTATTCTACCTATTTTTAATGGATCTTTTCGATCTTCAACTACACCAGTCCACCAAATAAAATCATTACCATAAAAATCTGATTTTATCATTTACCAGAATCCGTAGCGATTTCTAATATTGTTTCATGTTGATCATATCTAATCATATGTCTAACTCCTATAATTAAATATCTGCCCGATAACGTGTTATCAAAATATTGATTACCAACTTCAGTTGTGTATCTAGGATAAAATATATTGACTACTTGGCCAGATACTAATCCAAAATTGCCCGGAAGATTTACTTGAATTCTTCGCTGCATTAAATTATACAATATGGATTTTCTTTGAAATTTATAATTCTCAGTATTATTTATTTTAGTGGCAGCAATCGAATCATTTTCTTTAACATACGAATTTGTTTCTCTGGATGATTCATATGGAAAATAAACCTCTCGGGAATCGAACTTAGTAGTAACCGTATTATCAGGCAATAGCGGTGTTTTATTTAGATGTGCCATTTTAGAAAATATATCATCAACATAATTTATTTTCTTGATCTTTTTTGTTCGTGTAAGGGTATCAAAACCAAAAAATGTTCCGGCATACGCGCCAGATGATATATTATCGACTTCTTGAAATGTTGATAATATTTTAAATTCGCGTATTCCAAGAAGTTCTCCCGAAACATCCTTATCAATATTTTTAGGATTAAAATTCAGTGATGCAATAGCATTTGCCGACATTAAACTCTCCAATGGGGCAAATGTATAACCATATTGAGTCTCAAAAAATACAAATTGTGGCAGACTATTATACAATGCTCTTCTGCATATCCATTCTATAGCATCAAATGGTGTTAAATTAGGAATAACAACATCTACTAATTCTATTGAATCTGTTATTGATTGTATACCGGAAGCTCCCTTTTGGGGTAAACTATTAGGAACTTTTATATGATCTATTAGAATTCTTTCAACAATATCGGAGTATTTTCCTGAGTAAAACTGTGATATTTTTTGTTGCTCTGAAACAAGATAATCATTGGATATAAAGTGTAATACAAATGATTGAGAAGTGAAATTAATGTTTCGATCATCTGTAATTTTATAGATTCGAAACAGTTTTTCATATTTAAAAAATGATGGATTATCATCACCCTTATCTACTATTATTTTGAGAAATTCATTGCCATTCAACTTCAATTTATCTTTGATATTCGTCGCATCGGTAACTAATATGCTACCCGATGTTACTGGAGTCAACAAATTATCAAATAAATTCAATTCATCAAATATCATTGATATATCAAATGTTCCAAACTCAGTAATTAGATATAATTCTGATATTGAAAATTGAGTAGTCTGCAATAACCCATTAAATTGTGACATTACTAACGGCGTTCCTCAAAAACATCCCTTAACTGTTTCTCTAAGTTTTTCGCGTACTCAGGGCGAAGTAATTTAATATTTCTTTTGGCTTCATTCGCATCGATTTCGTAATCATAATATGATTTAGTTTCTTTAGTTATATTATATGTAATAGTATTATTATCTGCCAATAATATCTCATCATTAATACTTTCAACTAAATCAGCATAAGTATTGGCATCAATCTCGAATTTATTAGTAGTTGTTATGCCATCGTAGATAGTAGATTCTTTTCTATAGTATGCATAAGTATTTGCCTTTGCCCATATTATTCCATCGTATTCATTCCCATTAACAGGCATATATTTCTCATCAACATATTTCATCAAATTTTCATAAGATAATGGCCATTCAGATTCGACATCGACTATATCGTTTATCATTAAAACTATCCAATGTTTCTCTGGATCATCGTACAATTTGGCAGCAATGATGTCAGGAGTATCGCTATCCTGAATATAATATTTCTGATATAATACTATATTGTCTTTGATATTTGATTCAATAATAAATCTTGAAGTGATATTAGTTACAATATCTAATGAATTATCGTCTGATAATGTATAATATGTTAGAGGAAACTGAGAAAAGTATTTTGCCATATTATTTGTTCAGCCATGCTTTGTTTGCAAAATCTTGTGCTATTTGATCTGTTGGTTTATCCCAATTAAAATTGGCTTTAGTTAAGTATTCAGTTTCTCTAAATTGGAGAGATAATCTGATTCCAACGGGCATACCAGTACCGCCCATAGTAGGATATAATTGTCCTGGAACTTCATATGCTGAGAATCCATTAGGAGCATAATCTACATCTATAGATTCTAATACACAAGTTGATATTTGGGGTATATTTGGATTTTCTTTACCATTATAAAAAAATTTAATATCAAACTCTGATGGTGGTACCAGAAAGAATCCATTACTTTCCTTGAGAATTTCTGGTGCCTGATGAAATTTCAATTTTTCAATTATTTTCTGAACTTCTCTACCTTCTTTCTCCTGTCTAGGATAAAACATAAAATCAAATCTAAATGATCTAAATTCGGGAGAAGAATATATTATTTCCAACATTGGATTTTGCACAACACCAGTAACAGCGGTAAACATGGATGATGTAAATGTTGATTTATTTTTCAATACAAAACTAGCGAGAAATGGTGATAAATTTTTCATCATTGCATCAAAGGTATTGACGGCACCGGCTGGACTATTTTTATACGAATCTACGGCACTCGCTCCAAGCGTAACAGCTTTTGCTAAACCTCCAGTTAAACTCATTTGTGAATAATTTTGCTGATAGGTAAATGCCAATGTATCAGGCATGTATAATGCTATCGTTTCTTTAGTTCTTTGAATAGTTCGAATAAACTCAGTAGCGTATCTAGTGGTATCTAATTTGATTCCATCTATACCAGATTGAATAGAATTATTGACTTTCGAATTATGACCGGAAGTTGACTTGGATAAATTTTTAACAGAATCTAACGCTGAATTGATAACAGTATCAAAACCTCCAATAGGTTTTGTTCCATTTTTTATTCTATTCTCATATACGCTAGGACGTTCGCCAGCATCATCGATTGTGGGTTGAACGTATCTAGTTTGTCTTTGTGAATTAATATGTATTACTAAATAATGTCCCTTGTCCACTGATCCAACATCTAAGGGAAATCTTGAAATATTGTAAGCATATTTCGATTCGGCGCCATTCAATAAATCTGATGGTTTACCTGTTCGAGTATCTGTATAGAAATTAATATCACCAAAAGAGAATAGGGACATTTTAGACTGACTAATAAATAATATATCTATTTATGTTTTATGTTATATGGGATTTCCTACTCCTAAAAGATTTATTCCTAAACATCCTGAGAAATATAATGGCGATGCCAGCAACATTGTTGCAAGATCATCATGGGAATTGCGAGTAATGAAATATTTGGATGCAACAGATAATATTATATATTGGGCATCTGAGGAATTAGCAATACCATATATATCTCCAGTTGATGGTAGACAACATAGATATTTTGTTGATTTTATACTAAAAGTTAAAAATAAACACGGTGAAATAACAGTTCATTTATGGGAAGTAAAACCACATATTCAAACACTGATACCAGTTCAAGGTAAAAGACGAACTAAAAAATTTCTAACAGAATGTTCGACATATGTGGTCAATCAGGCAAAATGGAAAGCTGCGGAAGAATTCTGTCGAAATCAAGGTTGGAAATTTTCAGTTCTGACAGAATATGAGCTAGGAATTAAAAAAAGACGATGAATTCAATTCAGTTTCAAATGAGATACAAAATTCAAACCAAAATTCATGAAATATCGAATTTTCTTTTATAATCAATGAGTAACAATTATTTCAACAAAAACGAAAAGACTCATTAGATCAAAGACTTATAGAATTATTCAAAATATTTAATCAAAAGTGATAGGTTAGATAGTATCTCATTTCAATATATGTGAATTATATTAAGGAAATATTATATTTAGTAAATATATCAAATAGTTATTGTTCATCTTGCCAATCAATTTTTCGAATAATATTTAATTGATCGTTTAGTGTATCCACTTTATTTTGTGCTAGTTGTCCATCATAGAATTCACATACAAAAACTTTAGAATTTGTTGTACTAGCACTTAGATAAATTTTCCATTTATTGTTTTCAAATAATAATATAAACATAATTTATTCCTCATTTAATATTATAAAATCATATATCAAATATTTCTTTCATATCTTTGTTGAAATCTTCCATTAATTTGGGCAATCTTTTCAACAAATTTTCGTGTGTCAACTCTTCCCGCGATGCTTCTGGCCAAATCGCAGTACGTCTAGCAGCTTCCAAATTACATTCTTTGATTGTTTTCTTATCGAGTTCTATTCGATAACATGAATATTCTTCGGCTAATGCAAGTTCTTCCAATTTTGCATATTTTAATAGTATTTCTTTGCGATCACATAATTTAAGTGGATCGGTAGGAGTATAATATATCCAAGCATGAGTTGGACCATGTTCTTTAACATGATATAACGTGTTTTCGATGTAATATAATGGACCATTAGTTGAGGTGCCATGCCATTTTATCAAATGTGTCAATTCGGGAGCATGGATTGCAATTTCATCATGTAGGCAGCCACATGCCCCTAAATATCTTTTATTGCCATTTTTGTTTAGATAGTATCTCTCAAAAGGAATATAATCACGATCAAATAAATTGGCGGTGATATAAAAGGCATCGCCATCATTTTTGCCTCGTTTTTCGAATTTTAATGTGATGATCAAGACGTTATCATCAATATATTTCACAATCTTTTTTATCATGATATAGTTCTCTTTAAAATTAATATCCCAATGATTTGATCATGCCTTCTGCTAAATATTTTAAATAATGGAAAATATCACCATTTTTGAAATCAATTTTAACTAAAGTATCTCTAATTGTTTTATGATATTGAGGCATTTCTTCGATGAAATCAAATAACATCTCATATGTTAAACCGATTTGTCCATCAATTTGAATTTCATCATCGATGAATTTGCCTTTTTCTTCAATTAAAGTTGTTAGATATTCTTTCATGATTTATTTCCTTTTAATTAATCTTCACTATGATTCTATTATACAGAATTATTTCTTACTGTCAAGAATTATTTTCTAAATGCAACATATCCATATCTGCCATGTTTTTCCACTGTCAATCCTCGGAGTTCTGCCAATTCGAGTTTCTCTTCGAATTTTACTTCTTTATCTGTTTTTTTGAGAGAAACCCATCCGCGACTACCACCAACACATTCATCTAATTCTATAATTAATTTCTGTAAATTTGTTGTCATTTTGCAAATCCTCAATTAATTTTCGACGACAACTGGAATTGTAAACGCCTTGATTCCGGCTTTTTTAAACCTTTTAACTATTCTGTTAGCGGTTTTGCGATTTGTGATTAAATGTCTGCCGATACCTTTTGAATAATCGAATTCGGTCGGCCAGTAGCGAATTTCATAATATGTTTTTTTGCGCATGATTTATTTCCTTATCAATTAATTTTCACTATAGAATCATTCTATATTAAAAAATTCTTACTGTCAAGAATTATTCTGTAATATACTTAACATAAATACAACACTATGCCTAGACAACGACTATTAGATCGAATAAAAGACTCTCTTGCAAAAGAAGGGTTAAAATCGCGCTCAAATGCCGCTATTGATTGGTTACACCGAAAAGTTAAAGAAATTAAATTAAATGTAACGGCAAGAGAAGCTTTTATAAATGCTGCTGGTAGATCATTAGGAAGCATTAAGAATAAATATTTTATCGGACAAATGTGGCTCTATATATATGATCCTAAAACAAAAGAAACGCTTCCATTCTATGATACATTTCCTCTAGTAATTCCTATTGAGCAATATAATGACGGTTTTCTAGGACTCAATTTACATTATATATCTCCAAGAGATAGAATTGTATTATTGGATAAACTTAGTACAATATTAACAGATTCTAGGTATGATGAAAAGACTAGATTCAGAATATCATATGTTTATTTGAAGAATTTCTCAAAGGCATTTGAAGCAACGCCATGTATCAAAAGATACTTATGGACACATATTAGATCAAAGTTTCTTCCAATATCGGCGTCAGAATGGGATATAGCAGCACTACTTAACATCGAGAGATTCGTCAAAGCAAGTTCCCAACAAGTATGGGAAGATTCTAGGAAAAAATACTAATGGCATTCTTACCTCAAGCGTTTTTATCCAATATTAATACTAAAGATGGACTAGCAAAACCTAGTCGATTTCAAGTTATTCTACCAATTCCAACTTATATTGGATCATTTATTTCACAATCAATATTTGAACAAATATTGAATTTACCTAATGGTATTATAGCTGATATAACATCATTCTTAGGTGATAATACTAATCAACAATCGGTATCCGCAAATCCTTCTATTAGTCGATATCTATCTCTTCAATGTGAATCTGCTGCATTACCAGGAAAGGCATTATTAACATCTGATGTTAAAATATATGGACCAACATATAAAGTTCCATATCAAACTCAATATACAGATATGAATTTAACATTTCTTTGTAGTTCAGAATTCTATGAGCGTAAAATTATGGATCGCTGGATTGAAGCCATACATCCAACTGACACAAATAATCTTAGATATGCTAAAGATACGAAAACTAGGTTTTTAACTAATATTAAAATTATACAGTATGATGATTTTATCCGACAAATCTATGCAATTGAATTATTGGATGCATATCCAATAGCAATATCAGATCAACCATTAGCATGGGCTGAAGATGGATTCCATAGATTAACTGTCCAATTCGCATATCAAAAATTTAGAACTATATACAATGGAAACTATGATCTAGTCGATTTCGCGTTAACAGTATTTGGCTCAAAAGCGCAGCGATGGATCGATAAAACTACTGGAAAATTAATATCACCAGTAGGTGAAATATTTGCTAACAAATTTCCCAAATAATAGGAGTATCCTTTGAGTTTACCTAAACAAGATCATCCACTATATTCAATTGTATTACCTTTATCAAAAAATAAATATAAGTTTCGACCATTCTTAGTCAAGGAAGAAAAAATACTATTAATGGCGATGGAATCCGATGAGGAAGAATCTATTATTAATGCTATTAAACAGATTATAACAAATTGTTGTGCTAGTGAAATAGATGTCGATGAATTACCAATAATTGATATTGAGTATTTCTTTCTGAATATTCAAGCTAGATCGGTTAGCGAAATTTCCGAATTCCAATATAAGTGTAATAACATTATATCTGAAGATAAAGTATGTGGTAATGTTGTAAAATTTAAGATCAATCTCCTAGAAATAGTTCCAGAAATATCTAAGGACTTCTCAACTAAGATAGAATTAACGCCCACCTTAGGATTAATGATGCGGGTGCCTAATTTTAGATTGCTGGAAGAATTTAATACCGATGATAAAGATGCCACATTTAAACAAATCGCTTCATGTATAGAATACATTTACGATAATGATAAAATCTTTTATCCTAAGGAGTATTCTCAGGATGAAATGAATGAATGGTTAGGCGAATTGAATCGAGGACAAATATTGAAGATTGAAAAATTCTTTTCCAGTATTCCTAAATTAGAAAAGGATATAGATTTCTGCTGTGATAAATGTGGTTATACTGAGAAAATTCATATAGAAGGTTTACATAATTTTTTCGGATAATCTTTCGTCATGACAATTTGCAAAATTTTTATGAGACTAATTTTGCATTAATGCACCATCATAAGTATAGCTTAACTGAATTGGATAATCTAATTCCATGGGAAAAGAGCATATACACAAATAAATTGGAGAATTATCTCGAAATGGAAAAGGAAAGAAGAAAAACTCAACAAAGATAAAATCATGAATTTACCAAAAGTCAATACTGAAAAAGAAGAATTTGATCTTAAAATAGGCGAAATCATTCCTAGAAATATGCTAATGATTTCACCTAAATATTCAGAAAAAGTTCGAAAGGATAATACTACTGAAGCTATTAGCCATAATTTTAGAGTTATTGCTAAAAATTCTATGGTATTACCTAATATATTAAAGATTCTAGGAGTATTGAATACTGGTATATTAAAAATCACTAAGATTGGATTGGAGAAAGATAAAAAGTTAAATTTAGCAAAATTTAAACTTCAAGAAAATGAATATGAAGAAAAATATAAAAAAACTCCTGAAAGAATTGTTCCTAGAGAAAATACTCGATCTAAAATATTAAAACCAGGATTCTTAGATAATCTGTTAGATGTTGGTTCAGTATTACTAGGAATATCTGGTATGCTCGCAGGTAAATATTTTTCTGATCCATCATTTAAGAATATGCTAGATTCAACTTTTGCTTCTCTGAAAGAAAGTTTAGCGGAATCCTTTGATAAATTCTCAAAGAATATATTCGGAGAAAATGGTGGAGATACATTCAAAGATAATCTAACAGCTATTGGTATAGGATTAGCAGCAACTATCGCATCTGTCAAATTAGCATTTTCTTTTTTCACTGAAATATTAAAATCTGCTGGTAAAATACTGGCAAAAAGTCTAGGAATATCCACACCAGATTTTATGGATACTAATAAATCATCCGATAAGAAGAATACTAAATCTGCACCTAAAGATGGAACCGATAAAGATACGAGAAGCGATGATCGAAAAAGAACTATACTAAAAAAACGAAATAATAATGATAGGAATGAAACTAATAAACTAAAAGATTTTGCAAATAAAGTTCATCGAAATGGATGGTATAGTAGACTATTCAATAAACTAAAGATGCGATTTGGTTTAGGTTTAGCGATGAGAGCGGCTGCATTCATTACTGGCATGATGATACCAGTAGTAGGATGGATTGCAACTGCAATAGCATTTGCACTAACAATAAATGAGGCATACGCTATATACGATGAAATTTTTAAACCTAATGGCATACTGGATGAATTAGAAAAAGAAGATTCTCTATTAAATAAAACTAATCAACCTAATAAAACAAATCTTGAGCCAACAACTAATATGAATCCTGAAGCAATATCTGAAATGAATTCAATGGAATCATCAACTGATATGACTCCTACTAAAATTCGAAATGATTTTGATTATCAGAAATACACATCTGCTGTCGGCAAGAAAGAATCGACAGATAATTATGAGGCAGATAATGGTCGAGGATTTCTAGGTAAATATCAGTTTGGAGCATCCGCATTGGAAACATTTGGTTATCTAAAAGCTGGTTCTAGTAAAAATAATACATATGCTGTGTATTCTCCTGAGAATTGGACTGGCAAGGATAATATTAAAAATTCATTTGATTTTCTTAATTCACCAGATGTTCAAGAAAAAGTGATGGCAAATTATACCAAATCTCAGTATAAACAATTGCAGAAATCTGGTGTAATAAATGCTGAAGATACAACTTCCGAAATTGCTGCTAAATTATATGCTGCACATCATGGTGGTGTTGGTGGAGCTAATAAGTATTTCCTACAAGGTATTGATACCAGGGATACTTATTTACCAAATGAATCGATTGGCAAATCTGCATCCTATATGCAATCAGAATATTCTAGTGGACAATATTTAAGAAATCAATCAAATGAAGTAGCTGCAATGAAAGAATCTGGTAGTCCTATTCAATATGTAGATGCATCTACTGTCAATAATATGCAACAAGGTGGTCAATCAAATCAACCAGTACAATTGACTCATGCCTCAGTAGTCGATAATGATTTAATGAATATGTTATTGAAAAACATGTGGGGAAATTAAAAACCCGCTATGGTGCGCTTCCGTGAGAGGCGTAGCGGGTGTTGTTATGCTATTTAACTAGCCAATTTTTGAAATTCTGCTTCTAAATCTCCGAATTCATCATTCTCGGAGATATTTTCATCAATCTTCATATCAAATTCTTTGTCATCATCATCCTGATCTATTACTTTTCTACTAGAAGTTTTAGATTCGAATATTTCATCCTTAGATACGATTTCCAAAACTTTATGTAAACGTTCTGTCAATTTTTCATAAGTTTTGAATTTATCGGGTGATATGAATTCTTTCAATGCATATCCCTGTTGCCAGATTTTTTCAATTTCTGCATCTGTAGAAGCTAAGGCACTAGACTTATCAAATTCTGATTTATCATATTTAATCTCACCATCAACTTTACGAATTTTGAGTTTAAAGTTAGCACCATTCCACATATTGAATGGATCAATAGGCGTTTCGTCTGCAAATTCTGGTTTAATCGCGCCTTTAATCTTATCGAATATTGTAGCACCAAACCGAAATATCTTTACTGTTCCCTCGGCTTCTGGATTAGTAGGATCCGATATTACATATACATTAGTATAATAATGTAATTTACGTTTGCGCGATTGTGCAATTTTCTTGTCGGACTCATTACCGGTTTTATATAATTTAACATTTGACTCACAGCAAGGACATGTGCCGTCTGGTAAAGTTGTTGGACAATTCTCAATATACCATAAGCCATTATCACCTTGAAATCCGTGTGAATATAGTTTAACCCAATCTAATGCATCTTCATCGTCTGGATCATATACTGGTAGAAATCGAATTACCGCCAAAGCATTTCCAGATTTATCCAATTTAGGATACCACATTCTGGAGTCATCTTGTTCATATGATTTTTTACTTTCCGTTTCTAATCTCTTCTGTAAATCTTCTAAATTATTTCTCTTTTTTAATCTGTCTAATGCGTTTGCCATTTTCTATTATTCCTATTTAGTCTATTAATTTGCTATTTTCACTTGAACATAATATAGAAATATTTATAATATGCTGAAAATTATCCCCTATGATTTAATATGTGATAGAAATATTCGCTTTATCCTATCTTCTTTAGCTGCAATAAATGGTTCATATTTAATAATCTTATTTCGCATTAATTGCCATCTAATATCATCTGTTAGACTTTTGTTCCAACAAGATATGAAATTAATGAATCGAAGAATCAAACATACCGATTCTATATTAATCTCATTTCGAAGTAACAATTTTAACAGAATAGGATAACCATTGTCAACTTTAAATACTTGAATAGGATTTTCAATTTCGCCAAAAATTACATTGCAATCCTGTTCGAATCTATATTCAATCGATTCCAATACCGCCTTATGTTTTAGATAACAATCAAAACTTTCCTCAGTTAATAGATTGCCTATCCAAATTTTACCATTTTCTATGAAATTTGCTGCCAGAAATAATATTAGCTCATTCTCATCTAATATTTTCTTGCCTAATTTCTGATACCAATACCTATCTTTTCTCTTCTCAAATGATGCCATTGTTGCATTTGTCTTACCATTATATGTAAAGAAATCATATTTAGAACTTGTAAAATGTAGATTTATTGCATGATATAATTGATATACATTAAAAGATGATAGCATAATATAGTTGAAATGATAATATTATCAAATAGGTAATTTAGTGGTATTTGCTTTGATTAAATTAGCTTCAATAGCTTCACGTTCAAGTCTAGCTTTCATCGCAGGATTTATCAATGATGTCATCGTATCAGATTCTAATCCAGCATATTCCTGATAGTGAATTAACGATTCTAATAGAGTATAGTCATGTTCCTGTGCTAATTCTTGAATCTTTTGACTGAACTCGAATATTTCAGAATCAGTTGGTTTCATGTTTGATCACTTTCTGATATAAATCCTCGAATACTTCATGCTCAACGCATTCCTGATCGAATTGTTGATTGAAATATGTTTTAATCATTTTATTAACAATTTTCTTAGGCAAATCAAGTTCCTCACATATTGCTGTGATATTTTCTTTTATCACATCTTTATGACCTTGAATGATTGATAATTGATCGGAGCAATCCATAATCACTTTTTGCAATTTTTCTTGATCTGCTGGATTAGATAGTGAAGTTGTAATACCCATTTCTTGAATACTCATTTAAGACTCCATATTAAATATTAATTAAATTTCTGCGTGTATAGTAGATATGTTTACCTATACTGGCAGTATGCCTCATATTTTTCCATCTAGGTTTAATAGCACTGTGATGAAAAAATAATGCTGATTTAGAAGGATCCCTTATATAATCATAGTTCAGATATATATAAGTTGCAAACTTCAGCATATCATTATATTCTATTGGCGCATCATTATCAAGTATATTTCGATCATAAAAAAATCGTTTCTTTTTAGAATCACAATACCAGGAATACTGGCATGTATTCCTACGCTTTTCTTTAGCGACTAAACAGATGCTATTAGGAAAATACTCCGATTTAGTTCTATTGATTGTTGTCATTGCCACAGCTAATTTGCCAGTTTCACTATCATTCAATGCCTCAAAATACATAACAGTTGCTAAACAAAGAACCTCAAGTTTTTGATCTGATTTTAGATAGTGAAAATTTGGCTTGATTTTTGGTATTGGAACATTCTTTGAATTGACATTGAATGATAATCCAATAAAGATGGATAATATAATCCATAATATAACAGCTTTCATATGATTCTCCTTTTAAAGGCATTTTTATGCCCACTTCAGAAAAAGGTTGATTAACTGAAGTGTTGATACTTCCTTATTAAATTAAATATTATTGTTTTTGATATTTGAAAGGCGTTTACTAAAATCAGAAAAAGTCGATGGTTTATTGGATGGTTTATTCCATCTAACAGTAATCTTTTCTTCTCTTAGTTTAGCTCTAAATTTCGGCTCATATATAGCATGAAATCCCAATGAACCGAAAAATGTAGTTGGTTTTTCCACATCAAGTTCTTTTAAATACTCTTTCAATCTTTTATAATATTCTTCTTCACTGATTACCATATTTTATTTCCTCATTAAATATTATTTTTTAAATGACATATCAAATCTCGCATTAGCTTTTGAAGTTCTACCTGGTTTTAATGGATTATTAGATTTTGGTTTCATCTCGGTTTGATTTTCACTTTCGGGTCTATTAAAATGAATTTTTCCGATCTGTTTAGTATTATTTTTTCCAGGATATCCTATCTCATTTGTTCCATGTATTTTAGCTTTATGTCCATTATGATATAGAATTGAATCTTGGTTATAATCTTTACCATGTTGTAACATATCTCGATGCAAATCTCTACCAGATTTTTCTCCGGTATCTTTGGCATAAACCAAAATTGATTTCTCTTTACCTCCTTCCCAATGTCCCTCAA
>Ga0208784_1000059_pt1 | contig 47596 bp, 50 predicted proteins | sample DEB19_08_DNA_FD_184531 | JGI IMG/M metagenome (GOLD analysis project Ga0208784, IMG submission 184531) | Aqueous microbial communities from the Delaware River and Bay under freshwater to marine salinity gradient to study organic matter... | ecosystem: Environmental > Aquatic > Marine > Coastal ... | reverse complement strand
TGCGACGTGACACATGAACAATGATTTACCAACGCCAGTGCCAGCAAGAACCACGTTCAATGTTTTCTGCGGCATTCCACCTTTGGTAATCTTATTAAAGTATTCAAGATCAAAAGGAATACGTTTCTCAGTCTTATGATAAAATTCATATCGCTTATCGGCATCATCAATGTAATCATGACCAACTGCTGGGTCGAACGAAACAGAAAGCGCATCAGTCAGAAGCTGAGGAATTGCTCCCTTCCCTTTCGTCTTTTCTTTTCCATCAAGAATATGAATCGAATCAAGAATGGCATTATGTAGAGCTCGTTCTTGACAAAACTTCTCAGTTTGTTCATAAAGCCATTCTTCATCTTTTACATCTTTGATGCCGCTGACTTCATCAATCAACTCACAACAAGATTTGTAATCATCTTCTGTTAGATTATTGAGTTCACCAATACTAATTTGAATCGCTTCATAGGAAGGTCTGGCGTTGTATTTGAGAATGTATTTCTGAAGTTCCTCAAATACAACTTTCTCTGTTCGTTCGTTGAAATAGTCAGATTTCAGATAGGGAAGTGTTTTTCTCGTGTACTGTTCTTGGTTGAACAGGCTCTTCAGTATAATCTTCTCCAAGTTCAAGTTCATCATTTCCCTCGATTCTTTCGATTTCATTCTTCAACGCAGCATCAAGAATAACAAGCAACACCTGCCCAGTTATTCTACTAAATTGTTTGTTCTTAGTCAAGAGAACAGGATGAATATCATCTGACTTTATCGGTCGTATATCATAACTGCACCGACCATCATCTGTTATATTACATGATGTGTATGCATATGAAATACCTGCGAATTTGCCTTTAAGAATTTCAACAGCAATGATATCATCACGATTTACGCCTTCGCCTGTATAGATCGTAAAGAACTCGTCCTCTTTGAATCTCTTATTTCGGCGGTCGCGCTGCAGTTGTTCAATCTTCCTCTGAAACCAGTTCGACATCTGGTACATCTCCCTCAGTTCGCTTTCCATACATAAATTCCTTAGCACATGCTTCATTAATACGAGTCAAGACTTCTTCCGTGAAGTATTTTTCTGGGTTTTCTGCGATCGCTTTTCCAAACGCTTTTGTTCCATCTGGTAGCTCATATCTTGTAGATACCTTCTTAATGATACTATACTTCTCAGCAATGTCAAGAAGCCCATAATACCGATCAAGACCGCTGTGGTAGTCCAAGAGAGTTTGTGCTTTTTTGTTTTCGATTGTGAGTCTTGATTTTTGTAGGGTTGCTGTGATGATGTTTCCTGTGACATCTGTTCCATCCTTTTCTTTCTTCTTGCTTAGGAAAACGATGGTCGATGCCGCATACTTCAAACCTTCACCACCACCCATCTCTCTTGTCGGAACGTATGCACCGACGATGTTGTATGTATGATTTGTGATAAGAAGAGCAACCTTAGCGCGACCAAGTTTCAGAGTCAACACTCTGAACGCACCACGAATCAGCTGTGCTCTTGTCATATCACGCTTATCTGAACCTTCAGCGATGTCAGTCACTTCTTTTTCAGTCGACAACATACCAAGAGAATCGAGAACCATAAACAATGGCTTTCGTTCTGCTTCTGGTGTTTCGAGATAACGATCGAGAATCTTAACAGCTTGTGTTCTAAATTCTTGAATCGTTACGACTGGAATCATAAAGAATCGACTCGTATCGATTCCTCGAGATTCAATCATTTCACTGGTTACTGCAGATTCAGATTCAAAGTAAAACACTGCACCTTCTGGATTATCATTCAGATATTCTTTTACGATATTCAGTGCGAAAAATGTTTTACCAGTGCTACTCTCGCCAGCCAATGCAGTTACTTTGTTTGATGGCAACCCACCATAGATGCTACCAGAAAGCAATGCATTTAGAGAGTAAGAACCAGTGCTAATAAACTTTTCAACATCAGCATCGACGCCTTCAGATACTCTTGATGCAAATTTATTTCCTGACTCTTTAATTAAATCGTCAAATAATGATCCCATATTTACTCCTCATCCAAACAAGAACTCAAGTGTGCTCTTTTTCTCGACTGACCAATTTATTGCATCCATTACAATTTTGAGAGGATCAAGAAAGGTTTTGTCAAATTGAGTATTATAGTCTATGTACTTCTCCAAATCAAATTCTTTTGGTAGAATATTAGGAAATGATATCACAGTACACTGAAAAGGATTTGGTTCTTTCATGTAGGTGAACTTAATCTTATCACCATCATTAATGACCTCATACTTCTTCTGTAGATTATACGCCACCAATTTAGCATTGTATAACAGAGAACCTTTTACATGTATTGGTGTTCCCTTTCTGTAGACTTCAAGTTTATCTTCGTATTTTTTCAGATCATTAATACTTCTGGGAAACGCAACATCTTCTGGCGGGAGATTCTTAAACTCCTTACGAAACTTCTCAATGAATGTAATCATTTCAGATTCATCACCAGCGATCATGATCTTGAATGCTTCTTTAATCTTCTCACGACATACCATTGGCGTTGAGGATTTAATTGCTTCCAATCCCATAATCTTCAGCTGTGGTTCTTTGTAACGAACACCTTCATTATCATATACGTTGATCAGATATCTTTTCTTCGCAGTCCAGATTGCTTTGTCAGCCAACGCTTCACGCTTCATGATCATCTTCTGCGCATATGCATTTACATACGTTGCCAATTCTTGATATGACTTATCAATGTATGGTTGCAGGTTTTGATCGCAAAACTTATCCATCATGTTGATAATCTTTTCCTTTGATTCGTTGGGAACTATCTTACGAATCATAGGACCAAGGTTCAGATAGATTGAATCTGTATCAGAAGCAATAACATAATCAGCATTTGTTTTCAATGCTTTGTTCAGATGCTGATTGAGCTTCTCTTCAATCCACTTAATCGCTAACTGGCCAGACAACGTGATCGCTTCAGCAATTCGAATATCAAAGAAGCGGAAGTAATTGTTACCAATCGCACCATAAGCTGAGTTTAGAGTTACCTTTTTCGCCAACTGAATATTGTTGAACTTCGATATTTGATTCTCTAACTCTTTTCTTTTGGCTGGATCGGTTTCTGTTTGCAGAAGTTTCTTCCCCTCGATTGCTTTTCTCTTATACATCGCCCGATCTTCATACATGGTTTCCATCAGTTCAGATAGGAAGCCTTGCCTTTGAATCGAGAACAATTGATTATTCGGTGTTATTGTTAGGTTCTTCTCTTTCAACACAGTCGTATCGATCTTTCCTTTCAACAACGAATCAATGTTAATTCCTTGTTTCATGAATTGATGAATGTCATTGTCATACTCAGAATAATCAATCAACGTCTCAGGCGAGAGATTATACATCATGATCAAATGAGGATACAGAGAATTCAAGTCGAAACTTGCAACCCAATCATGCATTCCAACAATCGGATCTTTAACATACGCACCAGCATATTGTTGATCTTTTTGATTCTTGTTCTTCGGCGGAATTACAACTTTCTTCTTCTTCAATGCATTATAGATGATGACGTCCCACATGCGAACCTGCGAGAATACATCTTCATAATTCACTTTGGCATCATATGCCAACGTCAATGCCAATTCAATGAGTCGAAGTTTCTCTTCAAGTTTACCAACAAGCTCAACGTCTTTGATGTTATACTCGATGAACTTCTGATAGTCCAGTCGATACATCTGATGTAGATTAGCATACTCAGAGTAATCTAGTTTTCGCTCGCCAAGTTCAACAGAACAGATATGATCTAACTTGTATGATTCTTGGTTGGGATTAGCAGAATACTTTCGATACAGTTCATAATAATCAAGATCTGAAATACCTAGAAGTTCAAAGCATGTTTCTTTCTTGTTCTTGAACGTGACATCATACGCATTGATCTTTCCCCAAGGAGAAAGCGCAGTTGCTTGTTTCGAATCAGACCCAAACAGACGATGAATGCGGTTTACAAGATATGGAATATCAAAGAACTTTGTATTCCAACCAGTGACAACATCAGGATAGTCAATAGACCATCGATGAAGAAACTCATCAATCAATTCATATTCATCAGAACACTTGATGTATTCGACGTTCTCGAATTTGTTATCAAAGTCACCGCATCCGAAAACATACATCTTACCATCAAGAAGAACCGAGATAGCAGTGATCGCCTCATTCGCCAGAGATGGTTGGGGAAATCCGTTTTCAGAACCAACCTCGATATCAAGATAAGCGATGCGAACATTATCTATACTCCAATCAATATCTTCAGGAAAGTAATCTGATATGAATGCATAATCATACCGAGTCATTCCGTAGATCTTAAAATTCTCAACATTTTCGTATTGTTTAACGAAGTCTCTGGTATCATAAATACTAGAGAACTTCATCTCTTGAACTTGATAACCTTCCAACGTTCTCCAGGTAGAATCACCCGTTCCATTGACCCACAGTCTGGGTTTGTATCGAATCTTTTGTTTGATTCGCTTACCATCCTTTACACCACGGAAAAGGATGTTATCGCCAATCAATCCTACGTTCGTGTAGAACATGCTCATACAATAATATTTTTCGATGGGGTGATAATCTTAGAGAACATTGACTGGTACGCAGCCTTCAGATCTTTGACTGGTTCTCCAGAAGAAATAATGCTGGATTCTTTTACCTTTACTGGCGCTTCGATGGTTGAGAGCCAAGGAAGGAACCCAGTCGAGATCTTACCATCTTGAGTTGGCTGCATTACAATAGCAAGCGCATCATCAAGCTCATAGAACTCATTCGTTTGATTTACAACATCAGCAATCACTTCTTCACCAGTGATGAATTTCAATACCATAATCTTAGACATATTATACTCCTTTTAAGTTTCTCGTCAAACTTTATTGCTATTCTTCCTGCCCAGTTTCCGCTGTTCTTTTGGTTTTACTATAGAATGCATTCTCATGCGCGCGAGCACACATACGAAGAAGCTCTCTAGGATTCTCGATTGGATCGTAAATTTGACGCAGAGAAGACTGGATCTTCGTTGATTTTGGAAGATTAATTCTAAGTCTTTGCTTTTGTTCTTTCATAATAACTCCTATTTTTGCAGTTCAGTTTCGCAATGATTCCAAAACAATTCAGTATGCTGCCCCTCTCTAATTTGAAAATTGTGATAGAAAAAATCACCATAACCATCACACTCATAGGTTGTTCCAATGCCATAATTTGGCAGCCCATGTTCTAATGTCCAAAATGGACGTTGATCTTTTTCCCACTGATATCTGTATGGTGGTCTATCAAATCTCGCTGGTAGAAAATATTCTATCTTAATTCCACCAACTCTCTCGGCTTCCCAAGTGTATTCTTCCATTACATCCGATCTTGCAGTTTCAACGGCAGAAGGCGCTCCGATTTTTCTGAAAGTTTCTCTTGAAATAGCCATCGCTGATGGCGCAACAAACAAATGATTATCATTATCAATATGACCAGATCTTTGAATGTTACCGATAATTATACCTTGTTCTGCCTTATCAATCAAATAATCTATAGCTTCTTCGTGTAAAGGAATGGCATCGATATCAATAAACACAACAACATCGTAATCGATTTTCAAATTATCTGGAACAGCGACCTCATCCATTCCTTGGGTATTGACGCCATTCATTTTCCAAAAGAAATCAATAAAGTGTCCATGACGCATTTGCCCTTTCATGCAATAATGAGGAACATTTGATTTATTATATTTCCTTACCACTTCATTTTGAAGTTTGACAGTTTTTTCTTCTATATTTCCCATATAGTATGAAGCAATACATGCTCTCATTATAAACTCTCCAATCTGTTTATTTGCTGGGACAAATCAATTGTAAGTTGATCATAAAATCTTTTATGCGCTAAAAGTTTTTCTCTATTAACTCTATGGTGTATACCTCTTTCAGCTCCATGATCATGGGTTGTTAGTCTTCTTTGAATGTTCATTTTCCTTTGTAAGAAAGTTTCATTGTATGGAGATAGATTCATATGGCAGATGGCAAGTTTATCAGTGACTTTATTCATATCCCAAAAATGCCTACCAACAGAATATATGGATGATGTCAAATAACCAACACCATAGTTATGAATGCTTCTCATCCAACGTGTATTAAGGATAACATTTTCTGGTTTTTGTTTATTATATAAGTCTATAGATTTTCCATGATGCGGATGTGGGAAGTCATTATTATAATGTACGCCATAACTTCGTTGTTTAAAAATTGGTATTTCTCGATCTATTTCTTTACCTTCATTTTCAACTGAATCAACCATTAGGTGACAAGGTATCAAAATTTGTTTTTGTTCTTTTATTTCATCTAGAATCTTTAAGTTACCAATTAAAAATTCAGTCGCATTTAATGTTGTTATCCAAGCTCCTGGAAATTCTTTGAGGAGATCTTTCTCAACTTTTTCTATCACAACATCCCAAAGAAAAGTTGAAACTTCTTTTTGTTTTACCTTGAAGTATCTCCAATGCGGAACATGCTTTTCATACAACTCATATGTGTTATCTTCTGAATCTTCTTCGTAATTAAAATCTAAAATGACACCAAGATCAAATTTAGAAGCATGGTGTGGAAGCCACCATTGCAGCAAATAATGTTCTGTGTCAGTGCTTAATACTACGATCTTCATATATACCATCCACTAAAATTGATTCGCATTTTGCCCAATAATCTTTTTGCCAATCGTCATTTTGACAATTTAATGCATAAAACATTTTCTCACCACATTTACCATATATTTTATTACCATTCAAATCGAAAAACATTTCTTGTAGTTGATCAATTGCAATCATGTTTTTATATGCAATCGCAAATAACTCCTCAATCATTGGCGAACCAATTTGTAAATAATTTTTTCTACTGAAACAAAAGCAATCACCAGATATCAACGTTATGCCATTGTATTCTGTAAATTCAACAAGATCGTCAATTGCTTTTTTTGATAGAGGAATGACGTTCGCATTCATAAACAAACAAACGTCTTCTTCTATTTTACCAAAATTATTACCAAAATTATTTTTGATATATTGAATTGTTTCTTCGTTGAAATTTCTTGGCGGCAAATCCATTAACGTCAAAATTATGTTTAAAAAGTGGACGTTAGATTGAGGAGCAGAAAATAGAAATCTTCTATCAGATTTATTCGCAAATTTATCAAAGACCTCACGACTCAACTCAACAGTTTTACTATATGTCCTTGGCGGTATAGCGCCAATTGAGAATATATTAGGTCTTACTTTTTCCATGGCAATTTCCCATTGTATTTTTGTAACATGCGTTGATTTCCTTGTATAAAAAACGAGTCTTGAACAGATACTGGATTGTTACCAACAGTATAGTTTACGCTGTATTGATATGTCGAGTCAAATTTTTCTAAATTTTTCCTGAGAATGGCAGCTAACAATCTATCAACTTCAGGCTGCTCTCTAGCTTTCCTATACCAAACTGGTGTTAGTTGCACTGCGACTTGCCGTGGAATAAAATAGCAGTTGACATCGATAAAGAAATCTTCCTCGTGAAGCACACTAGCCCATTTACCAAGACTTTCGCAATCATCATTACATAAGAACGTACCGTCCTTGTCAACAATTTTTCTGAAAGAAAAACACCAATCATTTCCACGTTCAATTGTTTTGATGCATTCTTCAACATGATTTGGCTCAAGATAATTATCTTCGTCTAGAAAGATTATGTAGTCGGTGTCGATCATGTATGAAGCTGCAGCATATATTCGATGCCCGTTCCATCTATCCTTACCGATAGACCACGGAAGTATGTTAATGTGTTCTTTATTTGTTGGAGTTGGAAAAGTCATATCAGCAAGCATCCAATCAACTTTACGCCAGTTCTCAGGACCATCAACAACAACAAGATGAGTTATGTTTTTAGCGTATGTTTGATTTCTTACTGACTGAATGCATTTCTTAATTATAGGATTACCAGTTGTTGGTGTTACAATTGTTACATTCTTCATTTACTTCTCTCTTCGCAAAAAATTTCAATTTCACTATTACCAATCTGATCTTTATATGGAACAAATAGTGCTCTTTTTCTATTTTCAGCTTTTTCTGTTATGTTGCTAACATAATACATAGCCAAACTATTTCTACTCACATCTTCAGGGCACAATAAATTACTTGGCAATCCGTGCCAAGAATTTTGCGTGGTATCGAAAATGACAGCTCTATTGAATTTATTTTCGATGGTTTTTATCAAATCTTTTGGTTTACCAGTTTCATCATTATGGCTCCAGAATTCCAACCCACCACTCCACTCAGGATTCCAATTTGGAGTGACGTATACAATCAAATTATAATTTCTCATCATGTCCAATTTGGGATGAATACTATAGTCTTTATGTATGTTTAATTTGCCACCACGTTTGTGTGAATGCAATCCACCACCATGAAGCCCATAATCTGGCATCAATGATTCCACCCCAAAAAAATCGGATAAAATTTTCGAAAATCTCTGAGAAGTAAAATGTGTGAATGCTGTGTATATGTGTTTTGGGAATCTATCCCAATGATTACAAGAACGTTTTAATTCTACAGGATTATTGTATTCAAACGTCCAAACATGACTATCATAATTTGGAAATTCTTTTGATATTTCTAATGCAAATTCTGGATTAAAAAAATCATCGATAATAACGTGGTTGAATGGTTTATCAAATACTATCCAGTTACTTTGATTCAGATTTATAACTTCATGTAATTTTCGCATTCTTATTCCAAATCACTCTTCTTATTTTCATACCAGATTCAAGCATCATCTCAGTTGATTGGCCAATGTGATAATGAATACCAGCGCCTACGCCACCGAATGGAATATTCGGTCCAATTATCTCTTTGATTCCTGCTTGAATAAACGCTCTAGCGCAATCAGAACAGGGGACAGGCTCCCAGTTCAAGTATGCTCTTGCATTCTTCAAACGAATTCCATTCCTCGCAGCATTATATATTGCGTTTCTTTCGGCGTGTTCAACCCACTTGTATTTCTCTGGTCGTTCCCATCGTTTGAAGTTTGGTGTAAATTTAACACCTTCACCAATATACTTCTCATGCATACCTTCATCAACACCACGCGGAAATCCGTTGAATCCAGTTGAAAGTATTTCGTTATCTTCACCAACGATAACACAACCAACTTTCGTTGATGGGTCTTTTGATTTTTCAGCAATAAGCATTGCTTGCCGAATAAAGTATTCATCCCAAGTCATTGCATCTCCAAAAATACATGGCTCAGAATAGTATACAACTTTGTTTTCGTTTTGTCAAATGAAAAATGGCAGCGAATGCTGCCATTTGAATCTATATTGTTGAGCGTCTATTCAGACAAGACGCTCAGGTGTTTACACTTCCCACGGAACTGGAAACCAGAGCAAGTACATGTTTTCAATTCAGGATCAACGAAGTAGGAATCACCACGCGAACCCTGGACCTCAATCAGATTGCTCTTCGGAGCACCTTTGAACGGATTCGGCGTCACCTTCACGAACTTCCGCCCACGACGATCCAGCATCATAGGTTTGCTGAAATATGTTGGGGATTTTTGTCCATACGGGATGTAAGCAACAAGGTTCGCACCATCGATCAGATAGGTGTGATTCGGTTGCTTGTAAGGCACATCCCATTGAGTGATTTCGCGAACAGCTTCCATATTTACCTCACTGAACCGTCGGACGGGAGATGGCGGTCTGCTTGACCCCATCACGTTCTTGGTGGCGCTTCACGGTCGCCTTGACCGTGACCTTCTGGTCTTTCTGGCAGAGTTCCTTGCCAGAGTAGACGAAGATGTTACCATCAGCGTCTTTGAGAAGGTTGAACGTATAGCCAGCGTCCACGAGATATTTGCTGGCGACGCAAGTCAACTCGAAGACCTGACGCTTGCCAACCTCACCGACCCATTGAGAGCCAGCATTGGCTTTCGCGTTGTTGCGCGCCCACTCGGCGCGACGTTGGTCGTCGCGGTCGAACGAGCGAAGCAGAGCATCGATCTGCTTCTGGGAGAGCTTCCCCCAATCGCTGTAGCTCTTCCAGAGCGAATTATAGAAAGTATTTTTACCATTCGCCGAACGCTTGGACAGCTCGGCAATGATAGTGCGACGCGACGGATCCTCAGCCAGCCAGCGCTGGTTCCCAACAATAACAGCGCGACGAATAGCGATCCCATAAGCAACATCAGCGTCATACATTCTTAAATATCCCTGTGATTTCCCAACAAGACTATTATCGCCTAACTGGGGTCAGAAGTAAAGCTGATAAAATCTAATAAAATCAATAACTTATAAGTCATTGATTTATATAGGGAAAGGGGAAGGCGAACCTTCCCCTCTCAGGCGACCTCAGACGGCGACGACTGGGATCTTTTTAGGCTTCTGTTCCTCAGGAACATATTCTTCAAGCTCAACGGTCAATATCCCATGTTCTAGCTTCGAACTATGAACTTCGATGTTCTTCGTCGAAGGAAGCAAGAATTGTCTGGTAAATGATCTCGTCGCGATTCCTCTCTTAAGATATTCGCGTTCATCTTTTTCAGCTTTCTCACCTTTGACAGTTAGAACATGCTTTTCAACAACGACATCGAGTTCCTCTGCTTTGAATCCAGCGACAGCGATTTCTACGAAATACTTGTCACCGTCTTTGATCACATTGATCGGAGGGTACGTCGGCGCTGTGTCTACGACGATATTTGGCAGGCGATTGAATAGACCAAGAAGTTCATCAAAAGTAGCTGCGGGAAATGAGGGTGTGTGAATTAATTTAGTCATGGTTGTTCTCCTTTTCAGCGAGTTATAAATGCGAGATCCATTAGGCATCTCACGTTTATATATTCACATTCTGCCAGTAGACCCGAATCCACCAGACCTTTCAGAATATTTTTTTAGTCTTTGTGGAACTTCGAGGAATTTAACAATCTTGTTCTCAACAAGTTCACCTTGACAAATTCGCTCACCAAGTTCAATTGCTTGTATTGTGGTTGATATGTTTACAATCGGAACATAGACTTGTTCTTGATAGTCGATATCAATAACACCCTCACAATTAGCGAGCATCAATCCACGTTTGTATGCAACACTTGATCTTGGGTGTAAACGAATGGAATAACTTTGGTGCGATTTTGTAGCTTCAATTTTGAAAATCAATCCTGTTGGAATCAATGCTCTATCGCCTGGTCCCAAATATATTCGATTGGAAATGGAAGGATTCGGTCCAGGCTCGATGTAAATTTTAAATGGCGTGTTTGATGAGTTCACTGCTGAGATCTCATCTTTAAGTTTAGCTTGAAACTTCAAATCAAAACAGCTAGACAAAGAAGTGCCGTAGGAAGGCAACTCAAAACAGGGATCAAGTTTATTTACATAAACACACCATTCCATAATTAAACCTCTCTTTTCTTTTTGCCAATATTATATTTGGCAACCAACTCCCAATTGTTTTTTTCTTTGTAAGGAAGAATCTTAATTTGCGACAGAGGAGCAATCGGTTCAACTGTCAGATCTTTCTGTACGATTTCAATAAGACCCCAATCACATAAGAGATTGATGATTGTATTCCTTCGAGCATAATCATTTTCACTGATATCTGATGGCTTTCCATCGAGCGCAAACAGCTCTTTGAAATGCACGATGTAATACTTTCCTTGCTTATGCAGGATATGGCAAGATTGGTAGAGTTTGTTTTCTTTCTTTGCCGAAACACCAATACGAGTCAGTGTTTCTTTCACCTTTAGAAAATCATCCCTCTCTTGAAGTCTCACCTCAATTAGACTGTCTACGACGTTTTGCATGGTCAATCACCTATTGTTGTTATTTTTCTAATCATGGCGATTTGATCATCTGTCAGCACTCTTAATGCTTCTTTTGCTTTCACATTCGAGTATCCATAAAAGATCTTGACTGATTCCAAATCATCTTCTTTCATTGGCTTATGCCACTTAGCGAAACTTCTATTTTTCGCACGAATGATATTTATAAAATAATCATATTGTAGTTTTTTATCAAGATGATATAACATATTCATTTCATTAGATTGAAACAAACAATCATCATAATTTGACAGCGATCGATTCACCAGAAAAGGAACATAGTCATTCTCATTCTCAAGAACATGCTTCTTGGTCTTTGTGATGCTCGGGATGATTTCTTTGAAGAGATCTGTCATTTGAATTCACACTCAATCATCAACTCAGTCAAAAATGCCATGAGATTGATTTCCTGATCAACAACAAAAGCTGCTTGATACTGGTATTTACCAATCAACACAACTGCCAACGGAATCGTTCCAGGTTCAAGGATATCATAAATCTTATTGTAGATTTGACGATAGATTGAATGCACATCAGCATCACTATTCGTTCCAACCCACTTACGAACTTCTTTGAAGTTCTTATCCTTCAAACCAGAAACCAATTCATCCAATCGAACATCAGTCATCACCGCCAGAATACCAACGTCAATCTTACCACTGATAGAATAACGCTGTAGTTCATTTAGAACGCGACGGTAATCAGGAAAGTATTTAGTGATGACTTCAACTAATACTTTCTCATCAAACTCAACATTCTCTTGATTCAGAATTTGCTTGACACGCTTCAGAAGAAGCGTCGCCATCTTTGCTTTCTGCCCATTATGTAGTTTGAAGTCAATTACAGTGCATCGAGAATGAAGAGGCTCGATGATTCTGTTCTTGTAGTTACAGGTGAAGATGAATGAACAGTTACCAGCGAACTCTTCAATCACACCACGAAACGCAGGCTGAGTTGAATTTGGATTCAGATAATCCGCCTCATCAATAATAATGACCTTTCGACCACCAATCAACGAAACAGAAGATGCGAATCCTTTGATCTTCGTTCTCAGAGTGTCAATACCAGACTCATCCGATCCGTTGATCAGAATATAGTCTGCGCCGATTTCTTCGCACATTGCTTTCGCCACAGTTGTTTTACCAACGCCTGCAGTTCCAGCAAGAATCATATTGGGGATTTCTTTTCGATCAACATATTGTTGAAATGTATTCTTCATTGTCTCAGGAAGAATACAATCTTCAACAGTCCTGGGTCGATATTTCTCGACCCAGAGTATTTGGTCAACATCATTCATAATATAAATTCCTGATTAGGAAAACAATTGATCGTATGCTTCGGTAACTTCTTCGTTCTCTGCAACAACTTCCTGCAGATTTCGCTTATGATAAATCCTTGCAAGTTTACGAGTCACCTTCGGCACAATCTCAAACTCATCTTTGATATCAGCAAAGATTTCTTTCACGAGATCGCGTTCAGCTTCAATGCGAGTATACGCATTGCTGATCTCATCAAACTTACCTTTCAGTTTTGCCTTATCCGTGGGATTCAATGTAGTCAACATAATCATTCTCCAAACTTAGAAAAACCTTGCTCAAGAGCGATCCAATAAAGGAGGCTTTCATCTTCATTTACAAACTTACAAACGCCACGAGAAGAAATCATAACCTGATAGTTGTCAGGAATAATCTTCAGATTCTCAACTTTGATAGCAACGGTGAACGGAGCATCAAATGCACCATCAACATCAATGCTCGCATCATCAACGATTTGACCTTTGACGTCAGTCGCCGTGAGTGAAACGCCATCATCTTCACTTTCGCCACGAATCACAATGTTCGGACACTTCAGAACATTCGCAGCAGAGAAAAGGAAGTTCAGCGTTTCTGCACTCAGAGTGAATTGAGCATCAAAAGTATCAGCAAGCACTCTACGCTCAGGTGGAGCAAGAATCAAAGTGGGAGAAGTAAATCGCTGACGAATTTTCGCACGACCACTCAGACTATTGAATTCAAGAAACTCTTTACCAATATCAACCTCATTATCAGTTGACATAGAAAGCAAACTCAATGCTTTGTTGAGATCATAGATTCCAAACTCATGGGGAAACTTCTCAGCAACAGTCGCCTCAGCAAGAACTGCTTTGTTGGGAGAAATCGTGCGCAGAAGTTTCCCAGGCTTTACAATAATCCCTTGATTGATTGTTGAGAAATTTTTCAGAACTTTTACAGTATTATCAGACAGTTTCATAACGAACCTCCATTACAAGAGAACAATATTATACTACGAAAGACCACATAATGGCAACAGTTTTTCAATTTCATTTTCTAGATCTTCGATACTCCCATCGTTGTTAATTGTGTAATCAATTCCTTCAGAACCAATCCAAGCCCATTCACTGTAATGAACTTGAGGAAAGTTTTCTGCCATTACATTTAAATCGCGTTTCGTGTTTACATCCATAGCAGGAAGATACCAGATTGGATCTGGACCTTTCTTGACTCTAATTATCATTCCACCATCTTCTTTGATCTTTTGAATTTCATTTGGAAAGCGAACATCAGCAATTACATAATTCTTACTGTGATTCATTCTGCGGAACATAGAATATACCCAAATGTTTTCATCAAATACATCTCTTCCAGATTCAGTCCCCATCAGTTGCAGCGCAGACCTTGGTGTGAATTCATAACCAAATCGATTTGACCACCAAGGATCTGCGCGCTCACGCCATCCACGAGAATAATCAGTGTCGCCTTCAAGCAGTTGACGATCCCAACCAAAGACAACTGATACTGCATCCTTCACAGAATTAGCAAAACTTTCTTTGACAAACCCACGTTTGTTTACGAGATAATCAGCGCAGGTTCCCTTTCCGCTTGACATGAAACCAACGAAACCAAGTATCATCACATTGATCCTACATGTTGCGCGACAGCTGGCATATCTCCTGTAAATGCGTATGTTCCGATATGATGAGTTTTCATCCAAGGACATAGCCAAACCTGACCGCCAATCTTTCTCCACCATTGACAGAACATATAGTCTTCAGAAAGATAGCGCTCAGAAGCACCAGCATCAATATATGTGTCGAAAAATGCATGAATGTTGCGGGTTCCATCGAAGTTTTGCTGACCAACATGATCAGGTCTATATGACTTTTCAGGATATGCTTCTTTAAATTTATCAAACACTTCGCGCTTAATCAGCATAAATCCAGTGCCAATTTCCATTACTTCAAGTGGTTCACCAACGCTGAATTGACTGGTACCAGCAACAGCATTGAATACATAATCGCCAGTCACTTTCTCAAGTTCTGCTGGTGAAATGTCAGGATTACGTTTAATTGCTTGGATAACTGATCCCCATTTGATTGATTTCTTGGGATAAGGTCCGCCAATGATTTCTTTATCAAGAGCGAGAAGCGCAATTACATCTCTCGGATCAAACTCAATATCTGAGTCAATAAAAAGAAGATGCGTGAATTTATCAGCTCTCAGAAACTCATCAGCAAGATAGTTTCTCGCGCGAGTGATAAGAGATTCATTGAAGATGAACGAGAATCGAACCTCAATACCATAACTGTTACAGACGCTTTGTAGATCGAGACAAGACTTCACATACATCCCATGAGCCATACCACCATACATTGGTGTAGCCACAAACAGTTTGTTCTTGCGCAGTTTCTCAACAGAAATTTCTAGTTGCATATTAACTCCAAAGTGTAAAAATCAAACCACAAAACTATATAGTCAACCGAATAGGCTCTCCAAAGAACTAACCACGTTCAACTTTTCTTTGAATCCGAAATGATCGTACCAAACTGAATCAACAGTATCATTTAATGACTCAGTGTACTTGCCAGTTTTTGTTTCTGCTTCGTCAATAGCAAGAGAAATATACTGTGATGCGATTTCTTTGCGATCAAACTGTTTCACAAATTCAAAATTGTTTGAAACAATTTCTTCATAATCAGCCTGACTCATTGACAGAAATTTATTGCAAAGATCACCGAACTCTTTTGGTGTTGCATCCCACGGAATCATAAGATAGTTCTTATTTGGTTTCAACAAACCAATTCCTTTCTCATTATCAGAAACACCAAGATTACGAGCGATTGGAACAACACCCATAAGCATAGCATCAACCACAACACGATTGAAATGTTCACCATACGTTTTCGACCATGAAGGATCTAGCAGAAATTTTACACGATTGAGAATTTCGTCGCGTTTTTCTTCAGAAACGAAACCAACATATTCCATTCCATAATCTAATGCATTCTGCCAGATTGGTTTTCCAATTCGATCTTCAGTTGCTTGCGGGTCACGATTCAATGTGCAATAGTATTCTGCTTTACACTTATCTTTTGATGACATGTATGATCGTTCTATACCATCACCAGCAATAACAACTTGACCGTTAATATAAGGAACTGCAGCTACAAGATCATCAACACGCTTCCAACGCTTGAATGTTTGAAGTGAAAAGATTGTATTTGTTTTCTTACCAAAAGATGTTTCTTGTTTCTTTGAAATGTCCTGTGGATTCAGAATCAAGGCACGAGGAATATTCATTGCTTCTGCTTGATTAAATGCGCTAGGATGAACGCAAGCAAGTGCTGTAATGTGTTTACGAAGATGATGAATCCATGGATAGTTCTTACGAAGATTACCATCGTGCACGATTACAATATGTTTCGCTTTCACCTCTTTGAACATTCGAAGCCAAGATTGTTTTCCTTCTGACTCCTGGCATTTGAAACCAAAGATAGATTCCCAAATCACAATGTCATACTTGTTTGCTAGTTTAACAAATTTAGCCACATCGTCATCGTTGATGAAAGACAGGTAATTACCACGCCATCCTTTACCCTGATGAACTGGAATACCAGTGCCGACGCCAATATCATATCCATCAGCGCTGTAGTCGTCAGAGAATTTGCCGCCAGTTTTCGTCGGACGAAGATAAACAAATCCAGTTTCGTGACCAAGATCTTTGAAACCAGCAATCAATTGCTCAGTATGTGAAATGATCCCACCGAAATTATTAAAGTCATGAACAACAGTCAATACTTTCATATATCACCCAAACAGACTTTCAAGTGTGCTTTCTTTATGATACGCTTCTGGATGATATTTAGCAACCATTTCTCGACCACCATTCAGCTCCAAATAATCATACCACTCTTTTTCGCTCCACATTCCAGCGGAAACGCCATTCCATTTTTTAGTCCAGAGTTTATGCTCTGAATTTTTCCTACGATCTTCAACGAATCTGTATCTTAGATTTTCATATTCCCAGGAACCAAGTTCAACCATTTTCTTTCTGAAGTAACAAACCAAAGAAACACGATCAGAAGTTGGAGACTCGAGAACGATGGGTGTATTACCATGAATGATTTCATGATTGTTTACCAGAAGCAAATCACCAGGTCTTACATTTACTGCGATACGATACTCAGGAAATATCAGATATCCCCCAGTGTAATTACCATCATTCGATAGAACAAGAAGATTACTCAGACCTGTATCCAAATCACCAGCATCACGATGAGCAGCAGTTCTGAATGTTTTATTCACTGTGACAGTTGTGAATACAGTCCCAGGAATAACAAACTTGGAATCAATTTTATTACATTCTTCTTTCTGTGCTTTCCAACGATTAGGAAGAAGTTCTCTGAATCCTCTACTCAATGTTTTGAGGAACGGAAATGCCATCTGAAACTTTTCATAGTTGTGTTCAGTGTAAGAAGTTGCACGACCATAAGGAATGCGTGGGTATCGATCAAAGTAACCAGCAATGCCAGAGTTTACTGGATTCGCATACGTCGTGTCTGAAATATATTTGTCAAGAATTCTTTTTGCTTCTGCTCTGAGTTTATCAGTTGATGATACTTTTTTTCCTACTGTAGAAACCCACTCATCAAATTTAAATTCATCATCACCAGTTTCTGACGCAAGCCAAACAAGACCACGAGTTGTTTCTTCGTTTTCGTACATCGCTTTCATTTCAGAAGCAGTTTGATTTACTGTTTCTTGTAATGATTGATTCGGTGGTTGATAAACTGTCGTGAGCGCTGAGAGTAACCTATATTGATATTCAGTTACCCATTCACGATTCAAACACTTTTCATCTTTTGGACCAGAAGCAAGACCACGATTTTGAGATAGCGTAGCTGCTTCATGTAATCCGAGATATGCTTGACGCTGTTCTTTTTCACCAAAGAAATTTTTCCGAAACTTGAATGCGATTCGATCTTCAGATAATTCGCTGGTTGAGAATCCAGCAACACCGTAGCAATCTGTATCTTCTTCGATCAGAACATCATAATGAGATTCATCGAGGAACTGACCGAGAAGATGTTCGCAGTCAAGTTTTGTATCTGCAACAATCACTCTAACCATAATATCTCCAAATGAAGTGAGGGGATGATATAATTATATATCATCCCCTCAGAGTTGTCAAACTATATCAGGCGGAGATCGCATCCCGATAGAGAGTCTGACGCGCACGAGCCAGATGTCGGCTCTTCATGCTTTGCGTGTAAGCTCGCGAGGGTTGCCCCATGCGATAAGCAAACGCTTGACGACCATCAGACAGAGTTACACGGTTCGTGTAAATCACATGCCCTTCATTGCGAAGAACATAGACCGCATCAGCGACGTTCTTGATTTTGAACATCGTTCGCGCTGCGCGAGTCGTCATCTGATTGCCTTTGCTCAGATAGTTGAGGATTGACTTAGTTGCACTCATATTACACTCCATTGCTTTCATCAAATTACACCAAACCGATTAGAAAGCATTCGTCGGTTCGGTGGTTTCACCCTCGGCAGGGGCAGGCTGCTCACCATGAGCATTCTGGTCGACTTTGGTATACAGGTCAAGGAAAGAGTTCTTGGTATCCTCATCGAAGCGATTCAGACAGAGTTGAACTGCCTTCATTCGATCCTTGAAGATACTGAATGCCTTCGCGATATGCACGAGGCGACGAGTAGAAATGATTTCGTTCACAGCACCAGTCTCGAACGAAGAACGGATAATATCCGCCCAGATCACCAGTTTCTCCTCGAAATCTTTATCGGAACATCCAAGTTCAGCAAACACTTTCGAAAGAATTTTACTTTCGACCGTGTTACTAGGATACTCCTGCTCAACTGTAATAGCAAACCTTTCTAGGAATGCTTCGTTAAGAACGTTCGCGCCGATGAAGCGACCATCGTCAGAACCTTTGCCCTTGGTGTTCGCAGTCGCGATCACGTTGAACCCAGGCGCAGGATGGATGATTTCACCAGTCTTCTTGTCGAAGAATGGTTTGCCCTCGAGAATCGGCTGAAGGCAGAGCAGACGCTCAGAACCATAGTCAGTCTCATCGAGAAGCAGAACCGCACCACGACGCATGGCGACGATTGCAGGACCTTCACGGCGGATAGTGTTACCATCGATCAGCTCATAGGAACCAATCAGATCGGTCTCATCGGTCTCTCGCGTGATATTGACCCGAATCATCTCACGCTTCAGAGCAGCGCAAACTTGTTCGACCATGAACGTCTTCCCGTTACCAGACAATCCAGTGATATACACGGGATAGAAGATCTTCGACGAAATTATGTTCTTGAGGTCGGAGAAGAATCCGAACGGAACATAAGTCGAACTGCGCTCAGGGACGAACGATTCGCTGACGTTATCAGCAGTGCGCCGACGACTGGTCATCGATACTACCTGCTGAGGCGAAGTCTCAGCGACGCTCGCGACCTCAACGATCTTGGGCGCAGGCTTCACCTTCGCCTTGGTCGGCGAGTTAACGCTGATCGAATACCACCCACGAGAAACTCGACGGGTCAGGTCAGAGAAGATGAATCCAGGATTCGGATACCCATTGTCTTTAGCGAATTTCGCAATCACGGAACCACGGAGCTCCGCAACTTTGAACTCTGCCCGAAGTTGAGTCAGGAACTCTTCGCGAGCGACGGCGGAAGAAAACACAGTAGAACGCATTATATAAACCTCTTTCCAAGTCAGACTATTATCGCCTATCTGGCGACAAAAGTAAAATTAAAAAACTCATTACCAATCAATAACTTAGCTCAAGCAGCGATACTTTGGGAGAACTTCTGAGCCAGGATCTTGCGATTAACCTTCGAAGACTGCTCACCAACGAATTGCTTATAGATCTTCGTCTTTTCATTCCTATAAGGAATATTCTTTGCAGCAGCCTTCTCGCGATTGATCACCACCAGGTAGTATTGATCGAACCCAGCCAACGGAACCGAAGCATGTTGATCAACAGTCAGATTCTTCCTATGGGTGGAATCGTCGGCGATCAAACCTTGCTTCTTGTAGGTCCTCAGAACATTCCGAAGGTCTTGATCTTCGCCGATAAAGAATCCATAGAGATTGGTCCCAGTGACTTCTTTCAACCATTGAAACATGCAAGACTGGTGATGGGTGTTCGTGTATTCATAATTATTTTTTTCTCTGAACTGAAACCGATCTTGCGTGATTCCATCCTGAATCTGAATGGTAGGAACATTCCAACCAGACCACCCGAATCGCATATCAGCATTACCCTCGCCATCAGTCAGGAAGATAGTATTCAGAACATCGACGCGATGCTTATCCTGAAACTCTTTCAGGATCTTGCGCGCAGCAACAATCGTCGGAATAATCGGCGTTGACTGCAGCGTCAGATACGTTCCATAATGGTCGAACCAATAACCTGACTTGCCGATATAACGATAGGACTCAGAAAACAGACAAAGCATACGGAATGCATTGGTGTAATCTTCGACACTCATCTCGCTGGTGAGAAACTCAACCAGATTCAGTTTGTAGTCTTCCTCGCGAACATATCCGAAATACATCGAACGTTCGTCAGAAGGGTCAAAACGACCAATCCTATCATCAACCAAACCATCGCTGTAAAAACGGCTGTCGTTGGTGAAACCATAGACTTTGAACGGAATGTTAACTTTCTTACAGAACGACGCGAGAACCAGGACCTGCTGAACTGCATAGTTCATACGGTGACCGCGCATCGATGCTGACATATCCAGGAACATCACCATTCCGTGGGATTTGCCCTTAGCAACTCGCGTCACCTTGCGGAAGATGTCGTTCGTGAACTTATACTTCGCGAGGTTGCGAGTATCAAGTTCACCAGTCTTCGCAGTCAGCGAGCGAGTATACTGGCTGGCGTTTTTGCGCATCTCGAATTCCTGGACGAGAAGCGCAATGTAGTTGCGATACTCTTTCAAGAATCCAGTTACTGATTCCTTTTCAATTTCGTCAACGTTGAAGTCTTTCAGCGCATGCCGATACTCATCATATACCTTCTTAGAGGGAATGATGATTTTGTCAAGATTGACTTTCGGAGTGTGAAGGACAGCCATTGCTTTAGAACCACCAGCGACCAGCTGCGATTCCATCTCACGGAACACTTCATCAGTCACTGACGTCGGGTTGAAATCGCTTTCACAAGCAACTTCGTTTTCGTCAGTTTCGTCATCCGTTTCGGCGTCGTCGAACTCACCCTCGTCGTCAGCCATGACGCTGGGTTGATCTTGGGTCGCCTCAGACTCCATCTCATCCTGTTCTTCATCATCAGAATCGTCAGACGAATCTTCAATGAAGTCGCGCAGTTCAGCAACGTTCTGAATCTTGTCTTCTTCTTTTTGCTGAACATAGTCGTAGATTTCAGAAGCAAGAGTCACGACCTGTTCCCAGGTCTCGATTACATCAAGACGGGACAGGAACCGAGTTTCCTCTTCCTTCGAAAACCGAACGAAGATGAGGTGCCCGAGTTTGTACTTGATATTGATACGATCGATCAGATTGAGATCGTCAATATTCTTTAGCTTCTTCACGCCGAAGTAATCGCGCTCGTGGAGTTGCTTATAACCTTCAGCGAAGGAACGCCCAAGACCAGGATACCGACGACGCTGAAGGCGATCGGTGCGAACGTCCTCAACGACGTTCAGGAACGTCTTGAAGTTGGGGCGAGGGTCAGTCGTCACCGAAGTATGCCAACCATCAGCTGGCGTATTCAGTGCGTGACCAACTTCGTGCCCCATGATCGCGTCGTACAGGTCGCCGCTCATCTCTTTCCAGACTGGGCAAACAAGTTTACGATCTTGGGGACTGAAATAGGGGATATTGACGCTGTTGTCATGAACCACGTCAATATTTTCTACCGCCATCAGCTTGGCGAGAAGCGATTTACTTTCTACTATAGCCATACGTTACTCCTCTCAACACGGTCATTATACCCTAGAACGGTCTCAGAAGTAAAATTCAAAAACTATAATGGAATCAGTAACTTAGTGATAGGAAGGTTTATTTACGAGTTTCGGCGTTAACATAGATCGTGTTCGTCTTTTGCAGCAGCGTCATCCTATAGAGCCACGCTTTGGCGTCTTGTTCGAACAACCCTGGATGTGAGTGGACTTCTAATTTGTCTGGTATATTGCCTGACGTTTCGTGTTTCGCGCAAAGCAATCCCGCTTTTTGGCAAGCATCATATTCGCGCATGATTTGTTTGAGAGCGATTTCATCATTGTGATCGAGTTGAACGAATTCTAAATTTGGTTTCATGTAATATCTGTAAAGAAATGCCATGTTACCTTCTCCGTTTCATTTTACTCTGAATGATTTTGAGTTTGGTTTGTGGGATCCTAGAAGTATATAGTATTCCGTCCAGATGATCGTATTCATGTAATGCGCAACGAGCATCGATTCCATAGAATGTTGATTGCATTTGGTTACCGAAATGATTTGTGAACTGAACTACAATTTCAGTTGATCTTTCAACATCTAAATACAAACCTGGAAAAGTTATGCATCCTTCTTTCTCTTTTCTTTTCACATCAGATTGGCTGATAATAACAGGATTGAAAAGAGTCATCACATCCATCTTTCGTTGATCTTGCTGTTTATTCAGCTGTATAAGTCCCATACAGAACACACGATAAGGAATACCAACTTGTGGCGCAGCAAGACCAATACCTCCGTTCTTTCCCATCGTTTCAGCCAATGACATTGACAAATGAATTGGATCGATTGGTGGATTGTTGAACTCAAATTCTTGAGCTGGTTGTTTTAAAATAGGATCATATTTGTCAACCAATTCATACAAAGTGTAATCAACCATTTGACCGTTGACAAACTTTACAATACGTTCACCTTTTGCTTTCATATTATACACTCAGCTGTGAGAAATTTTTGACCTTTTCGAATTTGAGAATATGATGGAATTTATCAACCAACACGTCACCCTTATGTGATATAACATATATATTGACGTCAGACCCAAGCGTGTGTAGCAATTTCATAAACTCCTCTGTTCCTGAAGAATCCAACGAACTATCAAACACTTCATCAAGAACCAGTATATTTGTATTCATACTGTTTTTGATTTTAGATACTGATCGCCAAGTCAAAAGCAATGCCAAGTCAATGCGCATTCTTTCGCCTTCAGAAAAATTCTGATAACTGAAATCGTCGCGATGCCTTGACTTGATTGTTTCCTTAAATTCTTCATCAATTTCAAAGTTGACAAAGAAGTTCATCGACGACAAATACTTGTTGACTAGTTTGTTAATGATCGGCAAATACTGTTTGATGATCTTTGCTTTGATTCCACTGTCCTTCAGCAATAGACTAGCAACTTCGATGTACTGTTTCTTGTTGGCGAACTCTTTTCGTTGGTTCTCCAACTCTTCCATCTTCTCAACCAATTTCTTAGAGATATCAAGCATATCATCGCTGATTTCTTTCTTCTGTTTCAGATCAAAGATTTCAGCTTGGACTTTACTTTCATATTTCCTAAGTTGTTTGATTGTTGCTTCCATGCTTTTGATTTCAGCATTATGCTCATTGATCTTTCTTTGTGTTGTTAGTGCATTTTTCAGCTTATCTTCAACACTCTTTCTCTGATCGCGGAGAGCTGTCAATCCATCATCGTATTTGGATCGTTCTTCGTTAAATTCTTTGATCTTCTTTTGCTTATTCTTTATTGACTGGTCGCATGTTGGGCACGTAGAGTTTTCTTCAAAGAACTTTATGTTCTTATTAATTTTATTCAGATTTGATTCAATCTTAATTTCATAGGAATCAAATGCTTTCTTTTTACTCTGTAAAGAATCAAGATTATCATTTAACTTTTTACTCATGACATCGCGATGCTTGACAACGAGTTCAAGTTTTTCTTCCCAAGATGCAACTTCTTCCTGGAGTTTTACCAGTTCCTTTTCTTTCGCTTCAACTTGTTCTTTGTTATTCTTCTTCGCTTCCTCAACATATTTTTGTTGTAGTTCTATTTGCGATTTAGTTGTATCGATGTTTCTTTTGATTTCTGATGCTTCGTTCTTTAATGTAGATATTTTATCCTTTACCACTGAATTCATCGATGAGAATATTTGAATGTCAAGCAGATCTTCAATAATCGCGCGACGATCACCAGCAGTCAGCTGCATAAACGGAACGAACGAAGAACTGCCGAGAATAACGATCTGAGTGAATGCTTTCAGATTGAACCTGAGAATATTCTTTTCGAGATAATCTTGATAGTCTCTTGAGCTGGCGTCTTGATTGATCATCACACCATTACAATAGATCTCAAACTTATTTGGTTTCAAACCTCTGATGATCTTATAGTTCTTAGCTGAGATGCTGAACTCAACTTCAACTACACATTCTTTACCATTGATTGAATTGACAAGCTGTGGTTTGTTGATGTTACGAAAAGATTTACCAAACAATGCAAATGTGAGTGCATCAAGCATAGTGCTTTTACCAGCGCCATTCTCACCAACGATCAATGTCATCTGATGTTTGTTCAGGTAAATCTCAGTGAATAAATTTCCCGTAGACAGGAAATTTTTATATCGAACAGTTTTGAAAAATATCATACTTCCAGACTTTGCGCCTCATTATAAATTTCACGCATTAGATTCTTGATTCTCATACTGTCTAGATTTGTTTCTAGCGAGTCAATATACTTATCAAGAATCGTCATCGTATCTTCTGCTTCGTCAATTACATCTTCTTCTGATATTTCAGAGTAATCAACAAAGTCTTCAACAATAGAAACATCCAGCGGCGATGACTGATATAGTTTATCAAAAAATACATCAAACATGTATGGATTTGTTTTGTTTGATACGATTACCTTTACGATTTTATCTTTGTATTTGCTGAAATCTTTCTCTTGAATTTTCTCGAGTGTTTCTTGCGTCTCATCGTAGATGATTTTGTGAAACATCTTGTGTGGGTTTTCATAGAACTCAAGACTGAGATCATTCAGATCGAGAATATGAAATCCTCGTTCGTCATCATAATCAGCCCAAGTCATTTCCCCTGGCGTTCCAACATATACGATCTGACCATCACTGGATTTGTGATGAAAGTGACCACTCAAAACGAGATCATACTTCTGTAGTATATTCCTATCCATACCTTCAAGGCAAACATTTCCTCGGTCCATTTCAAATCCAGACAATTCAAAATGACCAAAGCAAATTTTAGATTTACTGTTCTTTATGAAATCGTAAATCTTATCTTCGTTGTCTTTACAAATCCAAGGAATGAAATCAACATCAACACCATAGAAGGATCGCGTTACAGGTTCAGAGTATACTGTGATGTTTGAGTATTCATTCAACAACAAAGAAGATGAATTGATATCAATGGTGTTCTTATACGTTGCGTCGTGATTACCGATGATCGTATACAGTTTGAAGTCTTTATTTACATCATTGAAAAAATATTTCTTCGACAGAAACAAAGATTGAAAATTGATAAACTTCCTACGGTCAAACAAATCACCCAGCTGAACAATAATCTCTATGCCATTTTCACGAAGGAACGGAAACATAACTTCGTTGTAGAATTTGGCATAGAGATTATGAAAGTGAATATTATCCGACCTCATCCCGAAGTGTGTGTCGCCAACAATACAAATCTTAGACATCGTAACTCCTAAAAGTTTTACGATATTATATTACGAGAGTACATGTAAATCAAAGTTTATCGAGGTCTTCCTCTTCTTCAAACAATTCTTCAAGTAGACTTAGCTCTCGTTCTTTCTGCTTTTTCTTCTTGGTGACCTTCTTTATATTGTTCTTTTCTTCATAGTTATCAATGAACTCTGAAATGTTTTCATAAAGTTCAAATTGTCTACCTTCGCCTTCACCATCCATTTCACTTAGTTCGAATTGTTCATAGTCGCCAAGGATGGATAGTTCTTCGGTTGATTTGTATTTCACATACAGTTGCTTTCGTTCTTTGTTGATTCTTTGAATGAAGGCGAAGTAAATTATCTGAGTGAAATATGCGAATGGGTTTTTACCAATGGTAGGATCAAAGTTGTCAATGTATAGAATACAGTTCTTTATTGCATCACCAACCATGTCTTCTCTAAACGTATACGAATAGAAATTTGGTTTCCTTGATAACTTCTCAGCAATCATCATAATACATCTAGCGATGTAGTCTGGAATTACAGGTCTTTGTTTCCCTGCGTTCTTTGCTATTTCACAGCTCTCTTTAAATTCAATCATTGCTTGAAGAAAATCTTCATTGTTCACATAATGATTTTTAGCCATTTTAACTTTACATCCTTTTTCAATAGTATTATAATAGAGTGTCGTTTATGAAAATGTCAGTGTACAGGAGTCTTAGGATTCTTACTAACCTTCCTGAATAACTTGAGAACCTTTCGTTCTTGCTCACTCTCTTCTCGCGCTCTTTCTTCTTCTTCCATTTGTTCCATTTCTTCTTTTCTTATCGTTATCCACATTGATTTGTGATAGTCTTTCATCTCATCTGAGATATCAGTAATAAACATTATCGTATTTTTAAACAAAGTGATTTCTTGCGCAGAGTCTTCAACGACAGTTTGCTGCAGCCAAGGATAGAGATAAAGTGTTTGTCTAAGGGATTCAATGTTCGATTCAGTATGTAACACAAGAACATCACTAATCGTGATTGTTGTTTCCGTTTCTGATATATAGTTGGCTAAAATATCAATGTTAACCATCGTTCTAATAAACTTAAGATTCTTTTCTGCCATAATCCAATCCTACTTTATAAGTTGATACCTTGAACTTTTCTTGATGATATATTTTCATGCGTTCGATGTAGTGTTTCATGGCAAAGTTGAGATCTTCACTATCAGTGCGAAGATCATCAACAATATCATATAGAAATGCTTTCTCTTTATTGTCTCCGAGCCTTAGACCTCTACCAATTGATTGTAGGTTTCTAATTTTAGATTTACTTGGTGAAGCGAATATAATATTGTGAAGATTACGAATAGATACACCAGTTGAAAACGTCCCATAAGATGCTACGATAATTGCATTGTTTTCTTTTTCTGTAATGTGACGAACTGAATCTCGAATCTCAACTTCTGTTTCACCTGATATAAAGAACACTTTTCTATCGCCTTTCACTTTTTCTTCTATGATTGCGTGTAAGATTTTTCCATGCTTTTCAACGAATTGAAAAAGTATAAGTGTGTTTCCTTCAAGTGATAATGCAAGATTAGCGATGTAATTGTTTCGAACTTGGTTTGTAACAATGAAATCAATTTCTTTCTGGTAATCATAGTTGTTTACCTGCGCACAAATTTCTGGTGGATATTTGAGAATCAAACATTTTATCTCGAACTGAGATAAACGATTTTTATCAATGAGTTCTTTGGTGGTTGTGATTCTTTGAACTGGACCGAAGTATGCTTCAAGAGTTAGTTTATGGACCTTAACATCATCAATGGTACCAGTGGTTCCTATCCTGTATTTAGCGTTGATTAAACTCGTCATTATTTGCGCAAGCGATTGAGCTTTGAATGTGTGCGCTTCATCGCCAATGATAAAATCGAACTGTTCAAAATATTCTTTTGGTTGATCATAGATCGATTGCCAGGTAGAGATAGTCAGTTCTTTCTTTTCTGTTTTATCTTGTCCTGCATATACTTTCTTACACTTCTTGTCAACATTCCATCCATTCTTACTGGAGTAATCTTTGAAGTCATTATACATCTGTTCAACAAGAGAAACAGTAGGAACAACCAAAAGACCATGCTTACATTCAGAGTCAAGTAAATATCTTGATATGATGTAAATGATCAGCGACTTACCTGATGCTGTTGGAGAGAGTAAGACTGATCGTTCGTTTCTAATTGCATGAGCAACAGCACGAATCTGATCATCGTATGCCTTTATTTTCTTACCATAAGAATGCAGGTTCAATGATTCGGCATACTCTTCTGCATCACTTATTCGAAAGCCATTGTCGTGAACAAGAGCATCATCAACAATAAGTTTGATATCTCGTTCTTTACAAAAGGAAGATAGATAATCGAGTAGTCCGATATAGAAGTGAGAATTCTTTTTGTTAAATAATCGTATTTTGCCATCCCACACTCGCTTCTTATACATTGGTGAAAATTGATAATTTGGTGCAAAAAACGTGAAGTAGTTGCTAACGTCTTCAGCAATTGAACCGCTACAATTTAATTTCACATAGACTTCATTAATTTTTTTTATTTGCATGATCTCAATAAAGATTATCTTTGTCCTTGTATGAACTTCTCCCAATCCATATATGCACGAAGCTGATACGTTCGAGCACCAAGTTCTTTTACAATAGAGGTGCAGTAATCAGCAATAGCATCATGCTTCGCTTTCTTCATCAGAATTATTTGCAAATCTTCATCTGACTCTAAGTATGTAGTCACGTCAGATTTGAGTAAAAAGCGAAAAGGCTCCCAGCCTCTTTTCTTGAGTTCTTCGTCATCAAGTCTACCGAGATAGTATTCGGTCTTGATCTTCTTCATTCTATGAAAATCAAACAGACACTTCTTAGACAAAAGATTCTGTTCTGTAAGAATTTTAGTGTAACGAGAATGAAGAATTGGTATTCTTAGGATTTCTTTGCCAGGTTCAGTATCATCTACCTTCGCATCACGTTCCCACATTTCAATTACATCATCAATAGTTGTTGGCATGCTATGCTCTCAAAACAAATATCCTATATTATAAACTAAACTCTTTGCAATGTAAAGTAAGAATACCGAAATATTGCATCACATAGAATAGGACTATCAGGCGAGAATTCTTCACTCAGATCAATAGTGCCAACTGAAATTGGAAACAGATCAATAAATTTGAAACGAATGTTAGGATTGTTTTTATTGGTGTTTACAGTAAGAATAGCGTCACTGTATTGTGGTAACTTTTCCAAACTCTCATCAAGAACCAATCCACCAGGAATCGCATTTCTTTTAAGAGATTTTAAATTTTTATATTGATCAAAATTTTCTGGGAAAGTCATAGCTGTAATCCAATCATATAAACTTTGCCATGACTTGTAATCTTCATCAACAAGAAATGAAATTCTGAACTCATCATACATGATTTTATCGCCAGGGATAGGAAGATCAGAAAATGGTGTAGCGAATTGCGTTGGATTCATTGAAACACCAGGAACATTTACATTCTGACAGAAATAAGTGACTTCAGGAATTCTTGAAAAAGAAAGCCTGAATTTATTACCGATTGCTAAACTTAAATTTTCTGGCTGATAGGGTTGTTTCATATTTCCCTCGCATTATTGAGTATTTATATAAAAAGAAGGGGAGCCGAAGCTCCCCTGTCTTTTGATCGCTTTATTGTTGTTATTATGCGATCATATCACATGTTACTGAAGATTAGTAACAATAAACTTACGATAGTACACGTTGCTGTTATTGGCAAGTGAACCGTCGAACACAGTGGTTCCTTTCGCGAAGGGATTCATGACCATGCCGTAGCGGGTCTTGAAGCCGATTCTTGGTTGGAAACTATCAGGATCAATTGCACGAACCATCTGCAGAGGAACATAGGGGCAATAGAACAGACCTGCGTCATATACTGCTGAACCTTTGTATCCAGAAACAACATAGTTCTGAGTTGCAATTGAGTAGGGGTCAATGTAGACCTTAACGCGACCGAACAGCGTACCAACAAAGGTATTACCAGTTGGGTCAACATCAAGATTGGTTTGACCAGTGAGACCTGATTGATAATCAAGCAGACCAGACATCGCGAGTGCAGAAGCAACGTCGCTAGATGTGATCAGAAGATTACCCTTTCCTCTACGAGTTTCTCTCGCAATCTTGTTCAGATCACGCTCGATAGCGAAAATCAGGTTCTTGTACTTCTCAACCTGCCATCTACCGTCGATGTCTGAGCTACCAGTTGCGAGGTTCATGGTACCAGCATCAGCAGGACCGCCGACCTTAGCAATTGAATATACTGAACGTACAACTTCTCTGTTGATTTCAGCAAGAATTTCTGTTGACAGAATATTGCTGAGTTCAGTCTCTGCGTCCAGACCATGAACTGCCTTGAGATCTTGAGCAAGTTCGATTGAGTAGGATGCTTTCAGCTGACGGGTCTTAGCAGTAACAGTTACTTTCTCGATTGAGAAACCCATTTCTGCGCTGATATTTCCTTCGCCAGTGGCAGTGGAAAGACCAGTGCCAGTGTTAGCCAACAGGAAAGTTGTGCTATTTGCTGGGTTAACAGTTGATCCAGAAAGTCCAAGATGCTCACCAGTTCCTGCGAACGCTGTATTAGCTTCGTTGTAGAACGCTTCTGTACCCAGTGTTTGACCACCATATACTGATCTCATTGCGAAAATCAGACCAGTAGGACCATTCATTGGCTGAACACCAGCGATGTCGTATGCCATAAGATTTGGCAGTGAACGACGGATCAGGCTGATCAGAATAGGATCATAACCTGCGCCAGGACCACTTGATGTTGCTGCGCCAGTGAAACCACCAGTCGCGCCAACAACGTTCGTTGGGGTTGCTTCGTTAAGAATACCAGCTTCTTCGCGGAACGCTCTTTCTTGATTCTCCAGAATTGCCGCAGTCACTGCCCGACGATGGGGGTCAGAAATCTTTGGGAGTTCGGGATGGTCAAGAACTGGCGACCACTTCTTTTGTAATGTTTCGGTTAAAAACATAATAGTGTGCCTCTTTATTTAATTAAAGTTCTTGATATTGCCTTAACATAATCACTCATTACTGCAGAAGTTACTTCAGGATCTTCCTGAGGAGCATCTTCGTGTAATGTTTCGATCAAAGAAACTTGATCTTTTCCAACTTTCTTTGAGAAATAGCTCTCTTTGATTACTTCGAGCTTTTCCCTATACTCACCATCTGCGGTGAACTCTACACCCTCTGCGAGTGTCTTCATCTTCTCAATTTGAGTGGTCGTCAGACCTTCACAAACTGAAAGGAGAATTTCTTTCTTTTCGCCTTCTTGAATCTGCTTCCACATCTCAATGTTTCTATTGAGTACAGTTTGAAGTTCTTCTTGAAGTTCATCAACTTTAGCAGTAAGTTCTTCAACGACGTTAACCTGCTCTTCGGGAATGTCGATGTAGTTTTCTGCGAATAGATTACGAAGACCATTGATAAAGTCTTCAACAATTTCTGAACGAAGACCAGATTGAATTGCAACTTTGTGCTCTTCTTTCCATTCATTGATTGCGTATCCAAGATAACTGTCAATGTTTTCTTCGAGATCTGCTTTAATTTCTTCGATTGATTGTTCAGCTGCTTCGAGAATTTCTTCTTCGAGCTGCTCAACAACAGTGATTGCTCTAGCAATAACAGCTGATTCGAAAATTGTAGCTGCTTTTGCTTTGAAATCTTCAGAAAGATTTTCGTCGCCGAAAAGCGCAGTCATATCTTCTTCGATTCCAAGATCTTTCATTGCTGTGCGAATCATTTCGATTTTAGCTTCTCTTGCCTCAGCAATTTCTTCTTCGGTGAGTTCGGCTTCTTCTTCTTCAACTTCTTCAGAAAGCTCAGCTTCAAGTTCAGCGAGTTCTTCTTCTGAAAGAGAATTGAGATATTCATCGAGCTCTTCTTCAGTGAAGAGAAGATCTTCATCAGATTCTTCTTCTTCCTTTACAGTGCCCTTTGATGGTTCTGCAGCGACTGGCTTATCAGCTGGTCTTGCTGGAACTTTGGTAGCATTTGCGGATGCTTTCTTACCAACATCACCACCATCGGGTTGTGAATTTGTAGAGCCGCCAAGATCAACGACTTCGCCTTCTAGTTTTTTGGTTCCTTCAGCTGGTGCGCTTGATTTCGATCCACTCAGAATTTCAGCGGCAGCTTCTGCTAATGTTTTAATTGCCATGAGGTTAAACTCCTGTCCTTATAGTTTTATTTATATAAATTACAATTTGGAAATGAAGTTGGCGAATTGACGCAATTTAACTTCTTCCAATTGCTTTTGCTTTGCCCTTTTAATTTGCTTTTGCATTTGTTCAATCTCCATTTCTTGGAGAACACCATTCATAAAAACCCATTCTTTATTTTCCATAATACCACGAACAAACGCATCAGGCGCTGAGGGGTCAGCAACTATATCTGCCGCTGTGGCTAGATAAAAGTCATCTTGGACCAACTGATAACCATTTGATGGTTTCAGTGATCCCATTCCTCGAGAAGATACACCTAATTTTGCACCTTCATCGATTAAATTCTTAACAATATTACCATAAGGTGTACCAAGAATTTTGGCTTTCCCAATGTAGTTATTACCATCTTCTCTAAGAGAAACGATCATATGTGAAACGCGATCGAGATTAATAGAGGGTGAATCGGGATGTCCTAGTTCACCAAATGCTCTCTTTTCGTTGATGTATTCTTTCTCGTATCTTTTTACTTCGCGCTCCATGATGGGCTTTGGATAAACCCTACCATTTCTGTTCTTCTGTTCTGATTGCATGAAGACGCCTTCAATGAAATGGCTTTTCTGCCCATTGTTCTCTTCAACGAGATATTTGACTTCTTCGACTGTTTCGATGATTAGTTTCATTTTAGAGTCCCATTGATTTCCGTTTCATTAAAGATCGCCTTCTTTTAATTAAAGATCTGGCTGCTTTTGATTTTCTTTTTATTTTTGCTTTTCTTGCGCCCATTTTTCTATGAAGTTTTTCCGCTGGTGACATTCTAACAAGTCTACCACCGCGCAATGTAAATCCTTTTACCGCAGAAAATTTTTTCCTTCTTTGTACCTTTCCGCCGCGAATTCTTACCTTCACGACTTTCGTTCTACCCAAGTTCATCACATTACCTTCACTAACGAACTGTTTAAATGTTTTGCTCATTGTAGATTCTTAAATGCGAATGCTGATGCTTTTGCTAAATTTTCTGGATTTGCGTTAATAAGTTTTGATAACTTATCTTTGTTTCCAGGTGTCATTTGATCGTGAAGGTTTAATAAATTTGTTGCTGTAGTAACATTAACTCTTGTTCTGCTGCCATTCTTAAACTTCACATCACGAATTTCATTGTTTTGTACAATAGTTTGTAATTGTTGTATTACTCTATTTTCAAATAAATTTCGTTCTTCACCAACAGAAACAACACCTTTCTTACCACCGTAAGGAACGCTGAATGTTAACTTCAACTTGCTGTTATAATAAAGAGCTACTCTTTCTCCTGTTGGAAAATCTCTAACTCCTGTTCTGCGTAAAACAAGAACAAGAGGTGGATCTTTTAACCCTTCACTAAGAGACTCTCTTTTGTAGGGAGTCTCATACTTTTTTCGTAACTCTTCAAATAGCATTAGGAATTAGTTTCCTTTTTTGACCATTTTGCCAGTATTATTCATCGCATTACGAAAATGACGTTCTTCTGCTTCCGTATCGTTTGCCAAATTTGCATTAAGAGCTTTCTTCAGATGTGACATAACTCTTGATCCGTGAGTTTTCACTATTTCTTTTTTAATTGCTCTTGCTTTTATTAAACTATTTTCACCATCTTGAGCATGTTGTTTAACATACTTATTGTAAAGAGCGCGAATTGATGGGGCGCCTTCCATAAGCTCAAGTTCTTCTTTCATATTTTCATCGTCTTCTTCATCATCCATTTCATCTTCGTCTTCATCATCTTCTTCGTCTTTGCTTTCAAGCATTGCTTGAGCAACTGCAATCTTTTCTTGCTCTAGAGCGAAGATGACTTTGCTTGCAATTTTTTCTTGAATCGCTTCTTTAAATGCAACAGCATTTTGTTCTGCAATTAAATCTACTAATCTGCTCATCTATTTTCTCCCAGAAAATAATTCTTGTTGGGCTTTTATATTTATATCATCAAGCGGTTGATCAACTTGCTGCTGCGAATCCATGCCTTGTTGCAACATTGCATTTGGATCTTGCGTTGGAGTTTGCGCAGGCGGAGGTGGACCTTGCGTTGGATCTTGGGGAATTTGTCCAGACATCCCAGGAGGCATCATTTGCTGTGGATTTTCTTCAAACTCTTCATCCATTTCTTCTTGCATCTGTTCAATTTCATCTTCATCCATATGAAGAACATTTTCTTGAACCCACTTTTTAGAAAAGAAACGACCAATGTATGGATCTACTTGTACAAGAATTGCTAATCTGTTTTGTAGAAGTTCAGCTTCTTTCAATTCATAGAAATTGTTATCTTTCAAGAAGTCATAATGAATGTCTTGCTTAAACTCTTCCCATTCTTCAAGAGAACAAATACCCTTGAGTGATAATTGCTTCGAAAGCAAATCGTCAAACAGAATACTGAAACGATCACGAAGTTTATTAATGAACTTCATGAACTTCAGTTCATCACGAGTAATCTCAGTTGATCTTCCTAAACTGAATCCAGTTGTAGGCTCAATTCTGGAAATTGGAACGGATAATGCTTTGTATAATTTATTCTGGAAATATTTGACGTCTTCTAGCTCACCAAGATTTTGTCCAGCGGGAAGTGTGGTGATTTCAGTGTTCTTATCACCATGCCTTGGGATCCAGAAATCTTCAAGGATAGATTGAAATCTTCTATCGTCTCGAACATCACCAGTGGTTGGATCGTATACAAGTTTGTTTCTAAACTTCATCATCATGTTTTGCAGATATTGTTCTGCTTTGATTCTTGGCATCTTACCAACGTCAACATAGAACACACGTCGCTCTGGTGCGCGCGAGAGTCTGTAAATTACAATCGCATCTTCAACGAAACGTAATTGATTGAGTGGTCTGATTGCTTTATGCAAATATGACAGAACAACTTGCTTAGATGGATCTGTCAATCCTGATGTAACATATGCAATAGAATCTTTCGCGAATGTAATCGCACCAGCAGATGGACCGATTAGTTGTGGAATGTTACCATTGTCAATTTTGGTTAGATTCTTATCGTTGTAGATGTAGAACTCATCAATTCTATCTACAATATCACGTCCATCTTGATCTTTCTTTTTTACAACGTTGCGTATTTTTCGAATTCTTCTTGGGTCGATATAGATGAGTTTTTGAATACCGTCTCTAGGATTATCCTTATCAATGACTACATGATAATAAATCCTACCATCTATATACCATTTACGAAAAATGTCAGCACCATCATTACCAAAGTTTAAGAGTTTTAATATATTTTTAAATTCATCTCGAATTTTTTCTTTGATTGCGTCTTTTTGTTCTAAATCATCGAGAATGATGCTGACTGATTTAGATTGTTTATCGTGCACGACAGCTTCGTTCGTAATGTCATCAATTGCTGATTCTAGTTCTGGCTGAATTGCCATCGTACGATATTTTGTGACGAGATCAATTTCAGATCGATATGATCCGTCGATATCAACGAAGAATCCATAAGATCCAGTCGTAGCAATACTAACAGAACCATCATCCGCAACTGGTGTGATTGGTGTCTGTGTCTCTACATCGACCTGTTCTTTGTCGCGTACAAGTTCAAATCCGAATAATTTAATTGCCAAATTCGTGCTCCAATAGATATGGGGGAGGATTTTCCTCCCCCTCTACTTATATCACATTAACTAAGAGCGCTTCCAATAGCACCGAGAATGCTGCTCACGGCGCTATCGGCATCAGGTGTAGTCCAATACTGGTACGCAAAGGTAACTGAGAATTCTTCAACCTGATCGTTTGCTGACCAATTAACTTCGATTGGAGAAATATCAATTGGGAACATTCCGTAGAATTCATATTCCTTGATTCTTTCCCCACGCTTACCGTATTGAACAACGGAAGCATCGACTCCATATCCACCGTCCACAATACTCGCAACTGGATTTCTGATGTTCTGAACTGGGTCATTGATTGCGCCGATCCATCTTTCCAGTGAATTCCGAATTACGAAGTCTTCGTCGTTGATTACGTTGACTGTCCACTCGGGATATGTTCTGTTGCCTGCGAGCTTAACTTCTCTACCAAAGTAAAACACAGGAGCCTGACCGATAGTTGTTCCTGGCAGCTGCGCAGTGTTACACATAAATCTAAACTTTTCATCCACTCTGTTTCCTGATTTAGAGAAGCCAGGAAAATTCATCCTGACTTCAAACAGGTTTGGTCTCGCACCATCACCAGTTATTTGTTGACGAAAGTCGTTTACATTGAACGCCATGTTATTCTCCTATAGGATTCTATTAAAACTTACCAACGATTTCATTGAATTCTACACCAGTTCTAACCGCAACGAAGTTCAACTGAACGAAGTTGATGCTTCTAGCAGGCTTGACGTAGATATCGCCAACAAACTCATTTCTATCAATAATATCAGCAGTGTTATTTGTTTCATCGCAAACAACTCTGAAGTCATAAATTCCACGACGACCTTGTACAGTTCTCAGGAAGGGTTCAACCAAACTTACAAACTGCGCTCTGGTGAATTCATCATTGAATTCGAACAGACTTGCTCTTGCTGCTCTTGAAATTGCTTTCTCGAGAACAATAAACAATCTTCTGACGTTAATTCTATCGAATGCAGAAGGTTTGTTTGAAAGAGTCTTATCCCCAAACAGTAGAGTTCCTTCTCCAGGTAGAGAAACAACAGGGTTCACACCAGCCTTGTAAAGCGTATCTCTTTGTGTTTGGTTTGGATTGAACGCCAGCTTAACGACATTCTTGATTGCTCCTCTCTGGAATCCAGCAGGCGAGAACCAAGGATCTCTTTCTCTATCTGTTCTAGCACAGAGACCAGCGATATCGCCATTGAGTGGGACCCAACGATATCGGTCATTGTACTTGTCATACATTTGCTTCCAACCACTATCGTGAACTCCATAAGAGTTTCTTGTCGCTAAATTGGTTGCGGTAGCTGCAATAGAAGTTGCTGGGGAAGTTCCGATAACATCTGAGTATTTCGCAGAGATAAATGCAACACAATCTTTTCTAGATTCTGCGAGATCAAGGAGAGACCCAGCAACACCTTTATCGTGCCCGTCAGCTGCGATAACTAAAGATAGATCAATATTTTCTTTATCGAGATAAAGATCATATGCATCTTCAAGGCTACCTTGAGTTACAGTGCCATCAGACCCACCAATAAATCTGACGGTTAAGTTCGCTGAGTCTGCACCAAACGTGTTATTTAACGCTATACTTCCCCAGTTAGAAATAGCAGTTCCCGTTGGGTGGTTAATCCAATAAACGTATTTTGACTTGTTGTACAATACATCCTTATAATAATTTGTTGAACCATCGTCATTTTTTGCATCGCTTGCTTTTGACACATAACTAAATTTTTCAAGAACAGTGGCTGGAGTTCCCGTGAAAACGCCACCAGCGTCTACAACAACAATATGCATTTCATCATTGGCACCGCTCTTTCCAGAAACATATGTTGACGTTCCTGGAGCGGTATCGAAAAGACCTTTATGCGCCCAGTTGGTGAATGCCGTGTTTGATGGGCAAATAGAAATTTGCAAAGAATTTCCTTTTTCGCCAGCATATCTTGCAGCAAATGCTGTATTAGCTTCATTTCCAGCATTAGACGAATTGTCATAGTAGCTTGTGAAATATTTTGATTCATCAACAATTAGAACAGCGTTTGCTCTGCCGCCTGCTGGATCTGAATTCGCAACTGCGTTATTTGATGTTGTACCAACAGCTCTAACGACTAATAGGTCATTAGAATATGCAAGGAAACTTGCGGCTGTAAAAAATACGTTTGCTGTGCTATTATCGGGTGCACCAAAGATTGAAACCAATTCGGTTTCGCTGGTGAGTTGTACGATTGAATTCGCTGGACCCCACTTGAAAGCACCAGCAATGGCGCCAGTAGATACTGAAACCGATGGGATTGACGCAGTTAAGTCAATCTCAGATACATTTATACCAGGTGAAACTTGAAATGCCATTTTATTCTCCTAATTTTATGGAAGGCGCCATTCATAGTATTTATAAAATTACATTTTTAGTCATTTAAAGGATTCACTACGAACCAAACCTCATTTCCCATTTTTGTCAATTGCCTATCTATTACACCATATTTATCTTCAAATTCTTGTTCGTATGTTGAAAATATTGGCGCGACTAACTGTTGTTCTATTGCTCTCATTTCTTCTTCATATAATCTTTTTCTCACGTCAACGTTTGTTAATTCTCTAAAGAATGGTTGAGTTACCAACCAACCAAACAATACAAAACACATAACCATATCGTCATGTTTACCATCTTCTGCTGCATATGTTCCATTCTTTTTCAGAATGAAACAAGAAAATTCTTCAATCACCTCAAAGTCGTTAATGACGAGTTCATAACTTTCAATCAATGCTTTGATTGAGTTACAACCAACAGTTTTAGTTCTCTTGGTCGTACGAATACCCATCGTTCTTGTTTTGTTCAACTCTGAAATCGTAGCATCGCCTCGACTCTCTTCAGTAAAGAACATGTTCTCATATTCAAGATCGTGATAAAGAATATCCGCAACCTGACCGCCAGAATCATTATTCTCGATCAGCAAATAGGCTTCGTTGTAATACTTCGCAGCTTGGAATATGACGTTGGGAAATAGTAATGGCGAGATGAATGCATTCTTGTATTTAGCCACCATCTTGTATGGTTTCTGAGTGATGTCAATGACAACAAACGCAGAAGCATCAAGACCATTCCCTCTTGCTGTATCTGCAATCAGAACATAGTTATGATCTTTAACAACTTCTTCATGAATATCCATTCCATCAAGGATACGCATGATTGCTTCTGAGAATGTCATTCTTTTTAGCGCAGTTCCAGAAATCAATGTGCCAGAGCTTCCTAAGAATTCGCACTCAACTTCTTGTAAATACTTCTGTTCACCCAGTGCATTCCGTTGATCCTGCGCCCATGCCTCATCTCGACCAGGAACATCACGCCAGTTCGCTTCGAAGTATTTGAAGCCATTTTGATTGTTTGTTGCATCAGTCCACATTCTATAGAAGTGATTCATGCCATTTGGTGTTGATGAGATAAGAATCTTAGACGTCTTACCAGAAGAAATCGTAGGATAAACTGACGTGAAGAATTCTTCAGCAATGTTTGTTGGAACGAATGCAAATTCGTCGAGATACAGAAGGTTGATACTGTAACCTCGAATTGCCGATGATGCAGTAGAGTCTGCCATCACTCGACAATTGTTTTCGAGTTCAATATCACCTTTGTTCCAAGTCTTCACACCTTGCTGAATCCATAACGGCAATGCTTCGTATGCTAATTTGATTCGACTCAGAATTTCTCTGGCTGTTTTTGCTTTGTTTGCCAGAATAGCAACAGTCTTGTCTTGATTGAATAGTATATACCAAAGCAGATAACCAACGACCATAGTTGTTTTACCAACCTGTCTTCCTGCTTTGATGATGACTTGACGTTCATCGTGGAATGTTGTAATCGCTTTTTTCTGAAAATCATAAAGCGAGATGCTCACGAATCCACGGTCAATCGTAACGATCTTTACATAGCGTTCGATAAAATAGATTGGATCTTGCGAACAATGAATGTATTCGTCTAACTCATCTTGAGTCAGAGAGACTTGTACACCAATCGCTTTTAGTTTTGGTGAACCAAGATAGTTCTTTACATTAAGTATCGCCATTCTTTATTTTCTGTAACAGATCACTTGTAGAGCCGACGAAGATTGCTTTGTCAACATTAATGTTTTGCTGTTCAACTTTCCCATCAATATCTTTTCTCATTTTATGAAGATTCATCAGCTTGTCGCTAACATCCCCAATGTTTTTAATCAGAGTCGCAGCAACTTCGTATGCTCTTGGATGCTGCGACTCATTTGCGACAGAAAGAATCCCGCTGATTGCATGCTTACCAGTGTCAATCAAATCATAAAGGTTTGATCTTGTATATTCATAATCTGACTCAAGATCATTACCATAAGATTGAACATGTTGCGGTTTCACTTCAACAATTGGTTTTGTTTCAGATTCAACAGGTTCAACGTCAAATATTTCAGCGAGTTTATCTTTAGTTTCCATTAAACACTCTTAGTCACCAATGGCTTATTAAACTGAGTTCTGAAATAGTTGTTTATGGAATTTGCTGTGTAGTTCTCATCCCATGAGCCTTTTCTATTCTCTCTGGCTCTTTCTAAGAATGTAATACATGCATGATATCTTCTTGCAGTTAACTTAGCGTCTGCTTCTGATAAATTGAAAGTCCCTGTTGATCCGCCATATAGATTAGAGTTTTGTAACACATACCAAACATTTGGTGCATTCGCTCTTCTGAATTCGATCGGAGCTGCGAAATCAACAGTCACATTTTCGTCTGGAACATATGTCGGATCGACATGTTGCATATACGAAACGATATCTTTTTCCCAAGCATTCGCCTGCCATCCCAATGCTGTTGCGATGTTTGCTAAATCATTGTATACTGTGCTAGCAGTATCTTTGCCAGAAGATTGCCAAGCGCTATTAGCAAATTCACGCCAACCAGCTGGTGCGTAGTAATGATTACCGCCAGTATTAGCGGTACCAATTTCAAATTGTGTGTTTGAGGAAGAGACACTAACCCAACTAGCACCAGTGTTAAGTTTAACAAAGGCATTTCTTCCAACTTTTGCAGATTGAACATTACCTGTTGCTGCACTAGTTTCTATTCTGACAATTGAATTATGTTTGTTTATTAAAACATTATCGTCAATATACATAATTCGCGCATTTTCTTTCGGTGTTCCCCCAGGAGACTGAGGTATCCCCATTGCGTACAACATGCCCTCGCCGCCATTACTTTGTCGGTGAAAATGTAAAACTAAATTTGACCTGATTATTGCGCCTTCTGGATCACCAACGCCTGTAAGAATACCAGTTCCATATGCGCCAGGTGGCACCATATGATCGTCATGCAGTACAAGGTTATTTTCTACAGGAGCATTTTGAAAATAAAGTCTACTCGCCTCAGAACCTCCAATTGCTAATGCTGATTGATTCCATAAAAACGCATTATTTCTAGCAGTTCCACCAACGCGCATTTGAACACACCCACCACCACCGCCTCTTGAAATTAAATTACCCTCAAACTCAATTTCTTTATATGAAGAAAGATAGGAGTTTCTATCAAAAAATGTTCTTGACGGTTGAACTCCTGATCCGACTGGTAATGCGTTTCTAGAACCTGTAGCGACAACACCACCAGTCCATGTTGATGGTTTTCTTGGATTTTCTTTATACCCATTCATGTCGAAAACGCATTCTGATATCCAATTTTTATCTGTCTGAGAAATATATAATCCTTGCACGTGTGGATCTCTAAGAACATTATTACTATCTCTGTATGCTAATTGAAATGCGTTGTTGATTACGCATCTTCTAAGAATGTAATTCGACTCATCACCAGTAGAGCTAAGAAATTGAGTGGACCCAATTCCTAATCCTTGCGTCCTAATATCTTCTAAAAGAATATTTCTTGCTCCATATTGGACTTGGAGGAAAGACTCGCCATATGGAGAATTATCTAAGAAGTCAAGAGAGAAAAAATAAAAATTGCTTTGTGAAATAGTTCCCCAAATTAATGAACTGATGTTCATGTTTGCGATTTTAGGTCTATCGATTGTAATATCCCCATATGCGCCAAAAACTCTTCTTTCTTTGAAAGTTGGTCCGCCGCCAGTTCCTAATGCTAGAAGCAACCCACCTGGGTATGAATTTCCTGATACTAATGTTGATAAATCGATCGTATCCCCACGTTTGAATAATAACCAATCTGGAACTCTTGATGCAGCAGTGCCAGTTGGAATGCATCTGGCTGCAGTATAAGCAGGCGTTAATGAAGCATATGGATAAATTTGACCTGTTGGCTGCGTTGGATCGGAACCAATCGCAGCATCAGTTGGGAGATAATATCCACGACCATATTGATTGTTGCTAGCTGTTGTATCATTACCATCGGAAGTTGAAACATAAACTATTCTAGAGTTTTGAGATAAAAATTGATTTGGTATTACCCAACCATCATTGTCAAATAATATTCCTCTTTTAGTTTTTGTTCCTGGTGGAACATCAGTTTTAGTTTTCCCGAAAGCGAGTATTCTGGTGAACGATTTCATATTATTACCCGAATGATATTAATTGAGCGAATGTTGTATATACAAAATTCCTATTCATTATACTATATGAGATGATATCAGTTTTATTTGGATTCCCGTTCGGAGTGACTCCGCCTAACCAGGTTATTGTTTGCGCGACTCCTCCAATTTGCACAGCATTTGGTAGATATGCAGTTCCTCCTTGGTTCAGAACTATAGTCAAGCCAATTGCGGTATTTGCTGGCAATGCTGTATTTGCGAAATTTGCAGTAAAATTGCTTGCAATTTGAGAGTGCACAAACACAGTATTGTTTCCATTAGCGCAATCGTGAGTTACGACTCCGCTCGAGAATGTTAAATCTTTAATAAACTCATAAGTGACAAATCCTTCTCCTGGCACACCAATCGGACCAACTGGACCAACCACACCTTGTGCCCCAACGCCACCAGTTGAACCTTGTCGACCTTGTGCTCCTTGCGCTCCTTGAACACCAGTAGAACCAGTTGCTCCTTGCGCTCCAGCGGTTCCCTGGGCACCAGCAGATCCTTGAACGCCAGTGGCTCCTTGAGCGCCAGCAACACCTTGCGCTCCTGTTGCTCCAGTTGGTCCAGGCGCTCCAGTCGCGCCAGTTGCACCAGGAGCTCCTGTTGCCCCAGATGATCCAGTTGGACCTGTTGGTCCAGTTAGTCCTGTTGCTCCACTTGCTCCCTGAGCGCCAGTAGGACCAGCAGGTCCTTGCGCTCCTGGCGCTCCAGTTGGTCCAGTTGCTCCTGATTCTCCAGTTGCGCCAGGAGCACCAGTTGCACCTGATTCTCCAGTTGCGCCAGGAGGACCAGATTCACCAGCAGCTCCTTGTGCGCCAGGTGCACCAGATGCTCCTTGTGCGCCAGCGGGTCCAGTTGGTCCTGGCGATCCAGCAGTTCCCTGAGCGCCAGATGCGCCTTGCGCGCCAACAGGACCAGGAGGACCAGCTGGTCCAATCGGACCAGGATCACCAATGTCACCAGTTCTTGCTAAAGTGACTGAGATTGATTCGTTATTTGCAAAAGAATTAGTTGTATTTGAAAAACTTGCGCAATTTACTGTAAAATAACCAACATTTTCAATAACATCGTCGATTGTGTACAATACATAGTTTCCAGTATTCGACAGCGAAGTTATTTTAAAATGCCCTTTAATAGATGATGTAGAATCATCTATAGTTCTCATATATGTTTGAATATCAATTGTACCAACACTCTGGTCATCAATATACATTTGAGTCGCTGACGTCAAATTGGCATTATTGAATTTAACTTTTCCGTCGCCTGGGTCGCTTTCGGTTGTGTTTGTTAAAAACGTATAATCAAAACTTGCTCCACCAAATCCGCCAGCTTCTCCAGGAGCTCCTTGTGCTCCGCCCCCAGCTGCCCCCTGAACGCCTGGTGCACCAGGTGCACCCTGAGCGCCAACACCCAAAGCGCCTTGTGCACCCTGCGCTCCAGGAGTTCCCGATGCGCCTTGAGCGCCTTGTGGTCCAGACGTTCCTGGTGCACCAGCTGCACCAGGTGCACCAGTAGCACCAGTTGCACCAGTTGCACCAGTAGCACCAGTTGCACCAGTTGCACCAGTCGCTCCTGGCGATCCTGGAGTACCAGGAGTCCCTGGTGCACCCTGAACACCTTGCGCACCACTACCACCACCACCGCTGGCATAAAGTTCATCAAAATTCTGATTGACTTTTGTGAATGCGGTCCTTAACTTATCGCCAGTTCCATCATTCGCAGATGTTCCAACATTAATTGTTTGTTTTGCCATTTTAGTTATCCGTCGTTATCGTCTACTGATATTGTTGCGTTATCTGTGAACAATATTGTACTGTCAGCCACTTCAAAGTTTCCGATATATGGTTGTTCTTGTATAATATCTGTGAACCCATAATCACTATTAGCGTTCGCAGAATATGGATCTGGAACAACTGCTTGATAAACGTATTGTGTATTTGCGATATCATAATCGTATGTATTCGCAATAGCTTTCCGAATGATTTTCGCAGTGGAATCTTCAGTCGCAAAGAAAAATGTTTTCATTGTAAACCTCAAAGTCCAAATCAATATTCTTGTTGTTGTATCTGGACCTTCGTATTCTGGGTTATAATCAATTGAATCTAATTGAACAGGAACATCTAATGCAATATCATAGCCATCAAGGTAATTCAATGTCATTACATAATCTGGTGCGAAAAACGGAAGGATCTGTTCAACGATTTGCGTTCCATCTTCAACGTTCCTCACATAGATGTTCAATTCAAATCCTATGTTGTAAGGAACGGGTCCATAGACTTTGGATACAGTGGTTTCATCATTCGCATTGACTTTGGTTACTGTATTGAACTTTGATAATTTTCTTGATGAGTCATATGAAAGAGAAGTCATTTCAAATGACATTCTTGGTAATTGAACTTGAGTTGCTTTTGCTAATTCAGGTTCTGAAAACAATCTTGAAACAAAGTTTTCTTTTCCAGAATATGACACTGGTACTGTTTGCCTTCCATGCTCTTCGGTACCATCTTTACTATACTTTAACAGTGTGATGTTATTGAATAGATTCCCAAAAGAAACAACATTCTTTCTTATGATTCTGTGATAGAAATGATTAGTGCTAAACATTATAATTCACCAAATGGATTGCTTTCAGTAAAATCTATAATGCTTGATGCTTCTGTTTCAATTTGTCTATTGTTATCAATTAGATCTGAAACATTGTCCATCTCATCAACGCTCAACATAGTGTATGCTGCGTTCGTTGTTACGCCACGAATAACAGTATTCACTGCAAACTCGCCAACAATGCTTCGAAGATCAAGTTTCAGCGTTGGTTTGTCCCATGCTGTGACTTCAGCAGTTGCCGTAGCGTTTGCATAACTATTTCCTTGGTATACAATTTCATTGGTTTGATACGTCAATGTTCCACCACTTTGCATTGAGAATCTATATGAAGAAGCATTCAGTAATTGCATATCGTCAACTTCCGTCCAACCAGTATCCATATTGTCATTATTGAATCTGAAGAATTCACAATTCAATTTAAAACCGTAGAAATTATTCTTACCAAAGGTGAAGAAGAAATGCTCTTCCTCAACGAATTTAATTTCAAACAGAGCTTGGAAATTTTTGAGCCAAAGTAAATCACCTTCGCGTGGTCTTGGATAATCAGCGATAGGAATGACTTTCTTATAGGCTCTGTGTGGAAGAATGAAGCTGACTTCTTTTCTAACTTCCAATCCAAATTTACTAAAAAACTCTCCCCCATCAAACCCATCAACATTGTTAATGTAAACTTCCATTGGGTATGCAGCGCTGAACTTCTTGGTCGGATCATCACCAAACAATAAATCAATCTCAGAATCTGAATCTCTAGGAATATAGTACGAATCTATTCCGTAGATCTTTACAACTTCTCCGATTAAATCTTCGTAGAGAAGTTGTTCAGGTCTTGAATTAAAATTGTTAAAGTAATTACTTGTTGCCATTATCCAACCAAGAAGCCTGGTGGCTCTTCATGAACTTCACGCAAATCTTCTTCGAGTTCTTTTATTTCTTCTACAGCTTCATCATAGATCTGCTGACCATTCATCATAATGCCACCAGGCAATTGAACCCCTGTAAATTTTTTGAGATTATTTCCCCACTGACGCTTAAACAATGCAGTGGTGTATTTCAGAAGCCAAGTTTCGCTCCAAAATTCAGATGAGTTATCTACATCTAATTTTTGATAGCATTCAAACACAATATATTTACCAACAGCTATTTGACTTTCCCAATTAAAGTCAACGAATATTTTATTATCTCTACGATTGAATCGAATCGGAGTTTCACCAACGAGAATCATTTCCAATGTTCTGAGATGTGAGCGCACCATCGTGTAATAGAGATAATCAGCAGAACTGAAGTCATACAATTCATTCAAACGTAACTGATAGTTCAAATCAAAAATGTTGAAGTCGCTACCAGTATAAATTGAATCGCTTTGAAGTGGAAATATCCGAGTCACACCAATGATTGAATCAGGACATGTAATATACTTATTCGTAACATCATTGGCAGTGACTTGGTGTTTGTAATAAACTAAATTGGTTCCATCAGTATGATATGATTGAAACTTTGATATCGCGTCGTCTATTCTATCTTCAAGCTGATCTTCGTCAACGTTGATTTCAATAACAGGAAATCCAAGCGCACGTAAACAGTAATCTTTAAGTGTAGTTCTGTTTGTTGGTTTTGCCATGTTATTCCCTGAAATTAATATCTATTTATTAGATCAAACAATTTCAATTCTACCGCATCTAATCTATTTTTCAATGTATTGTTCTCTGCGATCAATTCTTTAATTGCTTCTACAAGCAAAGGAACAGTCTTTTCATATTGAATTGTATAGTATCTATCATCGGCTGGTGCTGGTCTAACAGCTTCTTCCAACGCAACCAACATTTCTTGAGCCGAAAGACCAACAAATTTTCTATTGGTGTCGAATCCTAACCTTTTACCTTCTTCATTGAAATTAAAGAAGAATCCATTCAGTGATGATATACGAACTAATGGATTATCAATGTTTCCAAGTTTATTTTTCAGTCTGTCGTCAGAAGCGAATGCAGTAATATCGTTGTTTGCGAAAATATTGTTTGCGTATAATGTAGCGCTTGATGGAATAAATCTGAGTGAAGGTTCAGTGTTATCTATCAACAATGATTGTCCACTACCAGCTCCAGCAACAAATGTTAAGTAATGAGAAGATGTCGATGTGCTGGCTGCAACAGTGACTGTTGATGGTGCTGTTCCTGGTGCGCCTTGAGCGCCAGCTGCGCCTTGAGCGCCATCTGGACCAGGAGATCCTTGACCAAGATCTCCCTGAGCACCAGCAGATCCCTGAGCACCAGCAGCACCTTGTGCACCAGCAGCACCTTGTGCACCTGCAGCTCCCTGAGTACCAGCACCTTGTCGACCTTGCGCTCCTTGGACTCCCGCTCCCTGAGCACCTGCTGCTCCTTGAGCACCAGCTGATCCTTGGCTACCAGCAGCACCTTGTGCACCAGCAGCACCTTGTGCACCTGCAGCTCCCTGAGCACCAGCACCTTGTCGACCTTGCGCTCCTTGGACTCCCGCTCCCTGAGCACCAGCGGCTCCTTGAGCGCCAGCAGCACCTTGTGCACCAGCAGCACCTTGAGCACCTGCTGATCCTTGTGCTCCTCCAGCGCCTTGAGCACCAGCAGCACCTTGAGCACCAGCAGATCCTTGAGCACCTGCTGCTCCTTGAGCACCAGCTGATCCTTGGCTACCAGCAGCACCTTGAGCACCTGCTGATCCTTGTGCTCCTCCAGCACCTTGAGAACCAGCTGATCCTTGGCTACCAGCAGCACCTTGAGCGCCAGCAGCACCTTGA